>Ga0255116_1000006_pt1 | contig 49710 bp, 44 predicted proteins | sample Law_Law_RepC_8h_FD_188476 | JGI IMG/M metagenome (GOLD analysis project Ga0255116, IMG submission 188476) | Freshwater microbial communities from St. Lawrence River, New York, United States - Law_Law_RepC_8h | ecosystem: Environmental > Aquatic > Freshwater > River | place: USA: New York...
TGGCTTGCATCTCCCTCACCATCTGCATGGGATCCAACACAAACTTCTCCTCATAGGTGTCGTAATTCGGCTGTATCGCCGCCACCCAATATCCTTCGCCCATCGCCAGATTCGTGGCCGCTCGATGACCCAACCACAACGACATCAAACCCATTACAAATACCAAGGTAAAAGCAAACAACAATGGTATCCGACCACCGCGCTGCCAAAAAAACCGGGGATTAGCCTGTATATCGCCTTGCCATAACAATATCGCCCTAAAAATCAATAAATTAACGCCCAAAATCAAAGCCGAACCACCCAACGTGCCTGTGTATTCGTACCATTGAACGTACCAAGGCATCCCGCTGAATGCATTACCTAAGCAGAGCCAAGGCCAGGACAAATCCCAACGATGGTGTGCAAATTCGTACAACAACCAAATGCCAATAAAAATGACATCAAACCGCCATCTCCGTTGCCAACCTTTCGGGGCTTTGCGTTGCCAGAATCGCCATACCCAAAAAGGCAAATACATGAAAAATGAATTCATCAAAAGCATCGCTATGGCCCCCACATCAGAAGCGTACCAAACCCACCAGGTGGTGGTTATATTCCAAAGTAAGAGCGATAAAAACAACAACCCAAAATGATTCCAACCACTCGTTTGTCGACCGCGATGAGCCAGCAATAATAGCGGTGCAAAAGCCAAGAATACAAGAGGCGTGAACGGCATAGGCTCCCAAGCCAACCAAAACAAAATAGACGGCAATACCACCAATAACCAGGTGGGATAATTAACTCTTTTTTGTAAAACAACCGCTGTCATTCTATATCACTTCGTTTAGATCACTGTCTCTGCTGTCAATCGTCATTATCCTCTTCGTGTATGTCTCCGGATTTGGCATTGCATCCCTCCAACACAACCACAAATTCGCCCTTCGGCGGATGCTTTTGAAAGTGAGCGAGCACCTCTGTAATTGTGCCATTCACTGTCTCTTCAAACTTCTTGGATATCTCCCGTGACACACTGATTCTTCTCGATTCAGCACAAGCAACTTTCAACTGATCCAATGTTTTCAATATTTTGTGTGGACTCTCATAAAAAGAAGTGGTATCGGGATTAGCAGCCAAAGCCAAAATACGTGTTTGTCGGCCCTTCTTCTGTGGTAAAAAACCTTCAAAACGGAATTGATGCAGTGCAAAACCACTTTTAACCAACGCTGGAACAAACGCCGTTGCGCCAGGAAGTACCTCAAACGGAATTCCTGCATCCACACAAGCCCTGGCCAATAAAAATCCAGGATCCGATATGCCCGGGGTGCCAGCATCACTCACTTGGGCAATCATCGCACCCCCCAATAATTCTTGAATCACAGAGGCCAGTTTGCCATGCTCATTGTGCTGATGAAAACTCTCCAACCGCGTACCAATTTGATAGTGATTCAACAATACCCGCGTGGTTCGGGTATCCTCCGCCAAAATCTTACTCACCGTATTCAACACCTCCACAGCGCGATATGTCATATCGCCTAAGTTACCAATAGGCGTCGGAACCAAATACAATCTTCCCACCGTCATAAAGCAAAGATAGGTTTACGAACCCAATCGCAAACCCATCCTAACCGACTTTAAAACAACTTAACACGGATAGCACCAACTGCTTTTTTTAGGGCTACACGTTTGTGGGGAGAGTAATTCAACGCATAAAAGATTAATCATTCAATCCCAATAGTCGCTTTTTTGCTTGATATTCTTGACGAAACAACTTATTTCGAGGTCCGGCCCCCGTGACACTCAGTAGCGTTCCATTGTTCTTACAAGTTTCCAGCCAACTATTTGTGGTATTTACCCAGTATTCACAATCGCTTATGAGCACACCATTTCGTTGTGAATTTACAAAAGCAATATTATCACGAACCGTTTTTACAATAAACGTATTATCCGGACTTACCAACGGCGAGAAATACAAACGGTAATCACCCCCTTCTACATGAGGCAAATAGGGATGGAGCTTTTTACCACGCTCGGCTTGGGAAAAAATATGGTCAACCATGAAATCATACTCGTCCATTACAGCGCGATACTCATTTTCAGAAGCAAATAAACCACATTCTTTATAATGGTGAATTTGATAAAGGGTTGAAAACAGTGTTTCGTAACACCACACCTCTTCACTTGCGATTTGCATATAGTTTTCACTTAATCGCTCAAAATTCCGTTCCTCGGGCATCAAAGAAGCACTGAATGGGACCGAACGCAGGCGATAATCATTCAAAAAATCCCTGTGCCAAACGAAGGCTTTAAATGCAGCAAATGCCGGAAACCAAAATCGATAAAACATGGGGATTTCCTGCGCTCCGTATATAATTAGACTATTGGGACGTTCGATCGCTTTTTCTAAATACATATTGATGTCTTTGTAATAATCATGGGTGGAGTATTGTTTATCAATCAATCGAAATTCACCCTGAAACCAATTTTTGCCAATGTGAATCATTGTGTTAAGGTCAATCTCAAATTCTTTTGCCAATTTCATTAACTCATCGGCCCGAAACGATTCTGGGTTCCGAATTCTACGATAAGCCGCATCTTGTGAAATACATAAAACATCCGCAACGATGGTGGCTGTTTTCATTCCTTTCTGTTTGGTCTTCTGATGTAATAACTGGGTAAATGTCTGAATCATACGCATATCTGTTTTTATTAATGTTTTGCACTAACACAATTTTTTTTGGCTTATCACCCAAAGGATTTGCGAAAAATGCAAAATTTATTTTTTCAAGCAGGGCAATTTGGCAATAAACGACGAGCATGGGCAATACTGATAATCAAACTTTGTATGACACATTTAACGATATGAATTATGGAAAACTACATGTACACGAAAACCAAATGCAGAGATTTCAATGGCGGTATTTCTTATATACCATTGCAACCACAAACAAATTCAAATCCTCATGGCTCAACAACATTGCCTCCGTGGAATTTACCCGTTCGACATCAGCTGATCGGCTTTGTTTTCCCATCTAACCAATGGAGGGCCTTAGCATGAAGAAATACATTCTATTCATAATCTCTGCCTTAGGCTTACTTAGCACGGCTCAAGGACAAGATTACCTCACTGATTACCAGTTGTTTTTCAAAGGACTGAAGTTGGGTTCGGCGAATGCTCCAAAGGTCATCGAATTGGCATCGCCCCAAATCAACCCCAACATTTTTGATGGGTCAAACACCAGTCACCCCCACAATCTCAGTGAAGCAGAGGAACTATGTAGGTCATTAGGACATACCCAACGAGCAACCAAGTACAATACGCCTAGCTGGGATAGTTTGCTGATTTGGTCTAAACCCTATATTGAAAAAGGCATACTTCCCCTGGTGTTGATTGATTTTCGGTATGAAAAATTGAGTGACTCTTTTTGGATACGCCAAGGTTACGATTATCAAACCGATGAGGGTCATTTGGTGAAAAAAGGCCCTTGGGTAAGTGGCGATTTTGCGCAGCACGACGCTTTCTGCTTCATGCCGATGTTTACCAATATTAACCCATCCATTCATTCGGTAATTTTAGATCCAAGATTTTACATCAGCCATAGAAATATCCAATCCATGAATCTTGGCTTGGATATTAACGGAGCCGAATCGATTGTGGTTCCCAATGTTCCAACACCAATAAAAAATGTTCAGGAAGGTATAAACAATGTATTCCTTTATGCTGAAGTGGATTCCACAGACGATCGTATCGCATTCAATAAGGGTGTACAAATCAACTTAACCAAACTCGTTCATCGCCTGGTCACGCGCGTTCATTTATACTTTAATCCGAAAGTGCCAGAATGGCAAACCGTTACTGAAGGACTGGCCATTGATCAATTTGATGTATCTGCCTATGTCACTGGGGAAAGTGGCTCATTGGTGAAAACTGGCGCCAAAGTCAGTATTCACTACAGCAATCACAGCAATGGAGTGCCAGGCTGCCTAAACAAACCCATCATATTCGTAGAAGGGATTGACTTTGGATACCGCAGCTGGCCAACCGGCTGCCGAGATGGTAAATGCGGAAACACAGGCTATATTGATCTGCTCAAGGGAAAACAATGGGATGTTGAAACACAAACATGGACCCATTGGAACGCCATTAGGTATAGTGCCGTTGTTCTCAAACAATACCGCGATTCGGGTTACGACATTGTTTATATTGACTTTTGGGATGGGGCGGATTTAATTGAAAATAATGCCGTAGTTGTTAAAGAAGCCATCAAGCAAATTCAACAACGCTTATGCGGTAATCACATACATGTTGTTGGGGCTAGTATGGGGGCTTTGGTAGCGCGCAGGGCATTGACAATGCTAGAAAATGATACTTTGTCGCACTGTGTTCGTAGCTATACATCTTTTGATGGACCGCTATTGGGCGCTGTCATTCCGCTGAGTATTCAAGTTACATTGGATTATTACGACGGCATTTCCGGGAAAATAAACGACCTGAAAGAACGCATGCTTAATCGACCAGCAGCCAAACAACTGTTGCTTATGCACTACCAAAATGTAGACAAACCCCATGCATTGAGAGATAAATTCATGGCTGATTCTGCCTTACAGGCATTCCCCAAAATACCCTGGAAGTTTGCGATTACTAATGGAAGTAATGCTATGATTCCGCAGCAAGGGCATAACTTCTACCATATCAATGTGGGAGATTCTCTCATGAATTTTAACATTGCACAGCCCCTGTTTGATGATATTAAAGCGCTTGCGAGAAAGATTGGTGGCAAAGTATTGTACAATGTGGCTACCGTTTTACCTGAATCCGATGCCAAATTGTTTTTGTATTCAACGGGTAATTCAAAATTACTCCCCGGAAAAAGTACCGTTGCTCTTTTTAAAACAACCTATAAAAAACTCCATTCGCACAATGTTGATGGGAGCTTAGGAAGCTATGAACATTCATCCGGTGGACATTCAGACTTTGTTCGTGTCTTTCATGAATCCCTTCAGAATTACTCATGGCTGATTTTTTCAAACCGAAAAACGGATGAAACCTGCTTCATTCCCGTTTGGAGCGCACTGGCAAGTGACTCTGTGAGAATAAAAAGCAGAAACCTGGTCTCAGAGACATTGGGCAATCAATTTATGGGTTTGAGAAATACCCCGTTCGATAATTACTATTCACAGAGGTTAAACCAAGACCATGTGTTTTTAGATGATGAGAAAGGTGGAAATGCAGACTGGCTTCTTAAGCAAATTGTTTTATCCGAAAGGCAAATCTATACAACGGAAACGAATGAAATCATTGTAGGCAAACCCTATGATCGTTTTATTGGAAATATTACCGTGGAAAAAGATCACACCCTTTCAATCAATGATGATTTATCAAATAGCCATAGTAGCCCCATCGAAAAAGCAATCATTTCAAAATTGAAATTCCGTGCTTTTTATCTTGGTAATTGCCAACCATCAGAAATACGTGTGAAGAAAGGTGGTGTGATGAACATTGGGTCGGGAGCGGCGAAAAACCAAACCACCTATTTTCAATGCAGGGCGGCCTCAAGAATTACTGTAGAAGCGGGCGGCACATTGAAGCTCACAGGAGGAAAATCATCACTTCATATGACCAATGGAACACAACTTATACTTGAAGATGGAGCAACACTCATTGTAGAAAACGGATCCAACCTCGTCATCGATCCCAAAAGTATCGTGTGGTTGGGTAAAAAAGTCAAACTCCAACTGAATGGCAACAACGCGATCATTCATGTGAAAGGACATTTGATGCTTGAAGACAGCTGTGATTTTCATATCACAAATGAAACCAACTCGGCAGTGGGATTACTCAAACTTAGTAATATTGGTGGCGGCTTGGGGTCTTGTAAAGTGAGCGGTAGTGGCAATGCTATACTTCGTATTAATGGGAATGATGCAAACGGAACCCCCAACCTACAAATTGAGGGTCCAATTGACTTTAGTGGGATTTTCGACTCTATAATCATTAACCGATCAAATATCAAGATAGGTAACCACAGCCAATGGAACGTATCAGGTAACGTCTATTTTAACAACTGCGGATTTTCCCCAACCGAATGGGCCAAAGTAGCCCAAAATGGGCTCCGCATGTACCAAGGAACACTGAATGTGAATGGTAGTAAGTTCGAAAATCTCAATACGGGTCTATCATGGTCAGATAATTCCAAAACACACCTCCAGCGATGTTCCTTTGAACAATGTAATACAGGTATAACTGCTTTATCCTCTAAATTTAAAATCACGAATACTACTTTCAAGAAAAACACGGTGGGACTTGAAATTTATGGCGCAGACAAACATGACAGCGTAGTGCTTTGTAATTTTACCGCAAATGAAACGGGCGCAAGTATCAACGGCAATAGCAAAACTTCACCACTGCATTTGTTGGAAAATACCTTTTACAGTAACACAACCGGTATAGAATCACAGAACAGAACGATTGCCCTCCGATGCAATATATTTGGTTATAATGTGACCGGCATTCGAGCTACCGAGTCTACGGTAATTGCAGGAGCTAATTCAAAAATTAATGGAGAACTTGATACCCTTCAATGTGGTAACAACACTTTCGCCTACAGCCAAAAAAGAAGTATTGAACTCAACTTTTCAAAGCCTTTTTTTGATGGTGAAAACAACTTTTTATGTCCGTCTACAGGTAGTGCAGATAGCAAAATTCAAATTGCTGGAACCATTCCCAGCCTGATATCTACACCATGGAACACCAAAAATACGAGTATTCAGTTGGGCACAAATCATTGGTTCCCGCTTAAAGTAAACAGTAACTTTGATAGTGTAAATGCCAAATACCTCTCTATCGGGTGCCTAGATTTGGGTGGAAAATGGTATGAAATTGAGGTTCAAGGAAGTTTGCGGAAAAAAATCAATGAGTTGTGCTTTGATGTTCAGAACTCTCTGCAAGCGGCCCGAAGGGCCGCGGGAAAAGAGCAAAATCAAGATTGGTCTTCAAATGAAACTCCAACAATACACGATGAAACTGTTTGGTTGACAATTCCCCCTACTGCAAAAGTATTTTGCATGGATGGGCGAGAAATCACTCCCGTGGCGTGCAGAAACCATTGGTCTGACAATTTGAGTACTGGATTTTATTTGGTTCAATTTCAGAATACAGAAGGACAATGGTTGTCTCGCAAAGTTTTCTTCATACAACCGCAATAACTATCAGTTAGACAAATAAGTAATCAGTTGATAACAAACACAATCAAAACCCGTGGTTGAGCGTAATTTTGTGAGATGAAAATTACTTTTTGGGGAGCAGCTCGACAAGTCACAGGCAGCATGCATTTATTGGAACTTCCAAGTGGCACGCGGGTTTTGATTGATTGTGGTTTGGATTATGAAAAAAGAAAAGAGTTTGAGGAGCGCAATGCTTCATTTCCTTTCGACCCAAAATCTATTGATCTTTTGATACTCACCCATGCACATATTGACCATTCTGGTAACGTTCCCAATTTGGTGCGACAAGGATTCCATGGTACAATTCTAGGAACGGAGCCAACATTGGAGCTTAGCGATTATCTACTTCATGATAGCTTAAACATTCAACGCATGGAGCTCGCCGCCAAACAAAAAGCCATTTGGAAAAACACAGGGAAAAAATTTAAAAAGGGGAAACAACCACAAGTTCAAACCCTTTACACCAAAAAACACATCACTGAAATGTTGGATCAATCAGTGAGCTTACCCTATGGTGTAGAATATGCATTCAACGACGAGTTAAGTATCAGCTTATACGAAGCAGGACACATCCTCGGTGCCGCAAGTGTTCGTTTTACTGTGAACCACAATGGCGAAAAAACAGTTATTGGTTTTACCGGAGATTTAGGAAATGCCAATTCTAAATTGGTGCCAGACCCTAAACCCATGACGGGACTCAATTACTTGGTATCGGAGAGTACCTACGGTGGAAGAAATCACTTGACTGATTCACAGCGAGCTGAGGATGCGATGCTTGCCGAAATTATTGAAACTTGTGTCGAGCGTGGTGGTAAGTTGGTCATTCCTGCCTTCAGTGTTGGTAGAACCCAAGCCATCATTTTTACCATTCATCAATTGTATCGTGCTGGTCGTCTTCCAGAAATACCCATTTTCACAGACAGCCCACTGGCCATTCGCAGCACAAAGGTTTACCAACACAACATTGACTTTCTTAATGAGGAAGCCAAAGAATTCCAACAACAACATGGAAGTTTGTTTGATTTCCCTTTACTGCAAATCATCGAAGATGAAAAAGAGAGTGAAATGCTGAGTGTGATGAATACACCCTGCGTAATCATTAGTGCCGCGGGTATGGTTGAAGGTGGAAGGATCCAAATGCACGTTAGGAACAATGTAGGATTCCCAGAAAACACCATTCTCATAGCGGGATTTTGCGCGGAAGGCACGCTCGGGCATCGATTACTGTCTGGTCAGGATTTTGTTGAAATCAACCGCAAACCTCGCCCCGTGCACGCCAAGATAAAACGAACGGACGTTTTCAGTGCTCACCCAGACCACCCACAGATGTTGGCTTATTTTAAGCAATCCAACCCAGGTAGTTTGAAACAATTATTCCTCGTACATGGAGACGCACAACAAATGGAATTGTTGGCCAACGATGTTGATCACACATTGGTGTCTATGCCAGAAAAAGGTCAAACCTTCGAACTAATCTAGTGAAACCACAGCAAATCATATTATTTCCGTTGGGTTTAGTTTGGGGAATCATTGCCCAAATCAAACGGACCTTATATGAGTTGTTAAACTTACGGTCTGTTGGTAGTTTACCAAATATCGTTGTTGGCAATATCAATGTCGGCGGGACCGGAAAAACCCCAACAATAATTTGGCTTTACAACCAATTACTCACATTGGGAATCTCCAGCGAACAGATGGGTGTATTATCTCGCGGATACAAACGACAAACAAAAGGATTTACTTGGGTGAACTTCAATAGCACGCCCGATGAGGTGGGTGACGAACCGTTAGAAATTCTATCGGCATTAACCCTGCAGCCTTCGTCAAACCCTATGAGAGTAGCGGTTTGTGAGAATCGCGTCGTAGGTATCAACAGAATGAGGCAACAATCCAACCCATTGTCGCTCGTATTGTTGGATGATGGATTTCAGCACCTACGACTCAAACACGATCTGGGGTTTTTACTCTGTGATTATCAAAAACCTTTTACCAAAGATTGGCCGCTACCTAACGGTAGGTTAAGAGAGTTCCCATGGGCGAGTAATTCCGCATCCGCACTCATTGTAACCAACTGTCCCAAAGATTTATCGCATCAACAGGCAGAAGCATTTCAATTGAACCTCAAAAAACAAATGAATCGTTGGATGTGGCTTCCTAGGTTACTATCGCCAGACAAATCGGTGAAATGGGAAAAATCTATCGCCTTTTTTTGCACGGCTACGAGCACCCCATCTAGCGCAAATGGCCAAGCGTTTTTAAGCTCCGATTCACCTGTTTATTTAATTACTGGAATAGCAAATCCCCATAGAGTTAGCAATAATATGAACGGCTATCAGATAGTCCAACACGACAAATTTGGTGATCACCACATATTCTCTAAAACCGACATTAATAGAATTATACTCACTTTTAACAACTTACATAAAAAACACCCCGCGTTGGCAGTAATCACTACGCGAAAAGACTATGTAAAACTCCAATCCGTTTGGCCAAACAACTTGCCTCTATTCTTAGTTGCTTCCCATCTTGAACCCCTATTTGACAGCGATAAAAAAATCTCTCAATTAATCAAAAATTTCATTCATGAACATAAAATTGCATAACTACACATGGGTGCTTTTTGCTCCTTTTTATATGCTTTTTCAAGGCTGCAACCTACCGGCAAATACTGTAGCGGAAGAATTCCAAGCCATAGAAGAAAATACCTGGAAATGGGCAGACACAAAGTCTTTTACATTTACAATCGACGATTCCACACATTACTATAATTTATCGATTGGCTTAAGAATACAAGGCACATTTGCATACAGTAATATTTGGCTTATTTCACAAATACAAGGAAACAATACTAACATCAAAAACCAGGTACCTATAGATATTGCTGATCAAACAGGTCGATGGTTGGGCGAAGGGATGTCAAATCTTATCACCTATTCAAAACCTACATACATCCAAAAGAAGTTGGCGCCCGGTACTTATACCTGGACAATTTCACAAAATATGCGCGATGAAAAATTGGGTGGTGTTGCAGACGTTGGGATAAAAGTAGAAAAGGGTCAACCCATTTTATAGTTAATACAAATTTTTATGGTAGTGAAGGGATATGCAGCCGCATTGTCGGGTGTAGAGGGAGTTGTCGTTTCTGTTGAAGCTTGTGCCATGCCATTTCAAAGCGAAATCGCAATGACCAGCGTCATCGGTTTGCCTGATCATTCAGTCAAAGAGAGTCTTTATCGTTGTGAATCGGCCATCATGCAAACATCATTTAAACCACTGAGACAAAAACAAATCATCAACTTGTCTCCAGCAGATTTACGCAAAGAAGGTTCGGGATATGACTTGCCCATTGCCATTGTTATGCTTGCAATGAGCTTTCAGATTCCAGAAACACAATTGAAAGATTACATCGTGGTCGGAGAATTGGCTTTAGACGGAAAAATTCAACCCATCAAGGGGGTATTAAGCATGTCCATATTGGCCAAAAAACAGGGATTTAAGGGGATTCTGGTGCCCCTGCAGAATGCCAACGAAGCCGCCATGGTTACAGACATTGATGTTATTGGCGTTTCTCATTTACAGGACGCCGCAGACTTCTTGGCCAATCGCAAACAAATAAAACCATGGTCTCACCATTCAAAGAAAACTCAAGCAACACACGCCATGTCTTTTTCAGAGGTGCGCGGACAGCAAGCAGCAAAAAGGGCGCTTGAAATTGCTTGTGCAGGTGGTCATAATGCAATATTAATCGGGCCCCCTGGTGCAGGCAAAACCCTTCTCGCCAACAGCCTCCAATCCATTTTACCACCAATGACATTGGAAGAAAGTCTAGAAACCACCCAAATCCACTCAATAGCGGGCATGCTTAAAACATCACAGCAACAGGATGGTGTTATCACAGAAAGAATCATTAGAGCTCCCCATCATTCTTTATCGCATGTAGCGATGGTGGGCGGTGGTCATCCCTTGTTTCCCGGAGAAATTTCATTGGCGCACAATGGTGTTTTGTTTTTAGACGAATTACCTGAGTTTCAGAAAAACACTTTGGAATCCCTGAGACAGCCATTAGAAGAGAAATTGATTCACTTATCACGTTCGCGGCAGCGGGTAAGTTTCCCCGCAAATTTCATGTTGGTCGCTAGCATGAATCCCTGTCCTTGTGGGTATTACAACCATCCAACGAAAACCTGCGATTGTCCACCCGGCAATATTGCTCGTTACCTCGGTAAAATCAGCGGGCCCTTGTTGGATCGTATCGATTTGCACATTCCCATTGCACCTACCACTTTTGATGAAATTTCGAGCCCTGGAATAGAAAATTATATAGGTAAAGATGCTGCGATTAAACAACAAATTGTTCGTGCTAGAGGGAGGCAGTTAGCCCGTTTTAAGCGTACAAATTTGGAAGGGATTTACTCCAACAGTCAACTCTCAGGAAAATCACTGTTAGCACTTTGTCCGCTCGATACCACCTCATCTCAATTGATTAAATCCGCCATGGAGAAACTGAATCTCAGCGCTCGCGCTTATCACAAAATTTTAAAAGTGTCCCGCACCATTGCCGACCTCGAAGATGCCAACAACATCGAAAAACATCACATCGCCGAGGCGATTCAATACCGAAACTTGGATAGAAACTGGGGGCTCGGTTAACACTTTTGCTGCCAATGCCAAGCATCTTTCATCATGGTCGATAAATCGCGCTTTGCCGACCATCCCAATACATTGTTCACTTTATTGGTATCGGCCCACACAGCAACAACATCGCCCGCTCTGCGATCGCCTATGGCATAATTCACTTTTTCGTCAGTTGCAGATTCAAAAGCGGCAATCACCTCTAATACAGAATAACCAACACCAGTTCCTATGTTAAAAACCTCAAAGTTCTCGGATGATGGATCTCCTTCTTGTGATGCGATAATTCGATTTGGATTAAACAATCGATCGATGGCGGCCACATGCGCTTCTGCCAAGTCCATGACATGAATATAATCACGGATACAGGTACCATCTGACGTGGGATAATCACCCCCATAAACCGTTAACTTCTCGCGGATGCCGGCAACTGTTTGGGTTAGGTATGGAATTAAATTGTTCGGGACGCCCAATGGCAATTCACCGATTTTCGCAGATGGATGGGCACCCACCGGATTGAAATATCTTAAACACTGAACCTCACACCATGAATTGTCTTTCAAAATAACCTCCGCCATTTGTTTGGTAGCCCCATACGGACTTGCCGCCGGTCTGGTTGGTGTGCTCTCTTTTACAGGAACTGCCTCGGGCTCCCCGTATACAGTGCAACTACTGCTAAATACCATCTTCGAACAGCCCATACCTTTCATCACTTCCAATAGGCTAATAAGGCCAACAACATTGTTTTGATAATACATCAAAGGTTTTTCCACGCTTTCACCTACCGCTTTATGCGCCGCAAAATGAATTACCGCCGATGGATTATATTCATTGAACAAGCCCGACATTAGTTGAACATCGTTCACATCGCCTTGGATATAAATTGGTCGATAACCCAATAAATCTTCGAGTGCGTCTAATACTTCTATCCTAGAGTTGTGGAGATTGTCAACGATAATCGGAGTATATCCCGCTTCATTCAAACACAACACCGTATGGGATCCTATAAATCCCAAACCTCCGGTGACCAAGATATTTTGCTTTGTTGTCATTTAATAACTTCTTGTACTAACCCGTTTATCAGTCGATATTCCTTGCCAGAGCCTGAACACGTAGCCAAGCCCTTATCGTCAAAAATCAATTTTTCACCGTGGGCACTCATCCAACCTTGTTGCTTTGCTGGTACACCTACTACAAGGGCAAAGGGTGCCACATCTGATGCCACCACGGCTCCCGCTCCAACAAACGCATATTCACCCAGCGTTACCCCGCATACAATCGTTGCGTTTGCCCCAATTGTTACTCCTTTTTCTAGTCTAGTTTGTTTAAACTCCGCCCTTCGCACCACAGAAGACCTTGGATTAATCACATTGGTAAATACTGCACTTGGGCCTATAAAACAATGGTCAGATACAATAACACCGCTGTACAAGGATACATTGTTCTGAATCTTTACACCTTCGCCAATGACCACATTGTTATCGATGAATACATTTTGCCCAAGATTACAATTTTCACCCAGTTGAGCTTTGGCAGATATGTGACAAAAATGCCAAATTTTGGTGCCCTTACCAATTACAGCACCCTCATCCACAACGGCTGTTGGATGAACTGTAATGTTTGATTCGGCGTTGTTCAAAGACATATTAGATCAAAGGTACTGATTCCGTTGGGGCCTTTACAAATCTATTTGCGAGTGTAAACCACTTTTGATTGAACAATTAAAAACAAAAGTGCCCCGGCTGATTCTCAGCCGGGGCACCACATAGTATTTTTTCGATTAATGAATACCCATTAATCCCAAAACCAAATAACAGAGTCCAGCAACCAACGCACTGATTGGAATAGTGATAATCCAAGCAATCAACAAACTTCTCGTTACACCCCAACGCACTGCACTCAAACGCTTGGTTGCTCCAACACCTATAATCGCCCCAGTAATTGTATGGGTCGTACTTACAGGAATACCCATTTGTTCTGTCATAAACAAGGTCATTGCACCTGCAGTTTCAGCGCTCACACCTTCCAACGGTGTTACCTTGGTGATTTTTGTACCCATTGTCTTGATGATTTTCCAACCTCCGCTCAATGTACCAAAACCAATAGCTGCATAACAAGCCAATGGAACCCAATTCGGCAACTCTTTAAAGTCCGACATATGACCACCGGCAATCAACGCCGCACCTATGATACCCATAACCTTTTGTGCGTCGTTTCCGCCGTGACCTACACTGAAGGCAGCACTTGAAAGCAATTGCAACTTCTTAAACATGTTGGCCATTCTATTGGCTGTTGGTGTTTTAATCACTTCACAATAGATGTAGCTCAAAATGAAGATGAAAATTACAGCGTAAATACACATCAATAAGAAACGGTTGTCGGCACGATCCAACTCTTTCGACAAGTCCTTTTGGATGTTTATGTCAAAACCCTTTACAAATTTGTCGTAGTCTCCAATCGCTGTAACACCCAAAACCAATGCTACTGCATGCGCCGTAGAATCAGGACCAACCACAGAATAGTTCTTGAATATCGGTTTGCACTCTTCCAACACTGCCTCAATCTCTTCAACCCTGGGCTTTTTAGCATCGTCATAAAACGCGGCTTTTTTCGCCAAATCCAACTTCAATTTTTTTGATACGAGATCTTTTAATTTGCCTTCAATCAAATAATCCAATTCTACTTGTTGAGAAATATTTGCTGCAACAACAGTGGCACCTTTTTCATCAAAATCAGCCAAAAGCACCTTACTAGTATTGAAATTAGCAACCGCCTTTTCGTACTTCTTTTGAACTTTTTCGTCTTCCGGTTTCTTAGCGAGTTCCTTCTTGTATTTGTCTACCTTGTAGAATTTAGCTAAGTTATCTTCCAACTTGGTCCCACGAAAAGAACCAAAGAGAAACCATAACGCTGTACTTGACAACAAAATCAAGGCCAATTTTCCATAGATATTACGGCGAATAGTCACTAAGGTGATAAAGATTGAAATCACCATACCAATCAATGGTGCCAACAAAATAAAATACACTGTTTTTGAGATTTTGTCAAACTCTACTACCTCACCAAATGGTACCCATCCCTTGATAAAATAAGCATGGGCCAACGCTGCTCCTGCAAAACCACCAATCAGTGTATGACTAGAAGAACTCGGAATGCCATACCACCATGTCAACAAATTCCAAAAAATCGCTGCCACCAAACCCGCCAAAATTACTGGTAGGGTTATGTAATTGTCGATGACCGTTTTTGCAATGGTATTTGCTACAGCGTGATCTTTGAAGATAAAGAACGCAACAAAATTGAATAGCGCCGCCCACAATACTGCCTGTAATGGTGTTAACACCTTCGTGCTGACTACCGTAGCAATAGAATTGGCCGCGTCGTGAAAACCATTGATGTAGTCAAACACCAATGCCAACACTATGATTACAATTACTAGCGTGGACATTTGCTATCGTATAAAATGGTTACGCGTATTTTACAATGATGGTTTCAATCACATTGCCCACATCCTCACACTTGTCGGTTGCAACCTCCATTACGGTGTACACCTCTCTTTTACGAATCAATTCCTTGAAATCATTCTCCACTTCGAACAAATTCTTGATGCTCATGTCGAATACGTTGTCTGCATGATTTTCAAAACTGTTGATTTTCACCAAGCTCTCCATGATTTTCTCAGGACGCTTTAACTCGCGCAATTGCATTACGGCCTTTCCAACCTCAGCAGCACTTTGCATGATAATTTCCGCCAAACTCTGAATGCCTTGTTCGTGGGGATTCACTCCATGAAACTGCATTTTCTTGCAAGAAGCATGAATGTAATCCGCAACATCGTCCATTGCCGTGGCCAAATAGTGTATGTCTTCACGATCAAATGGTGTAATGAAATTCTTCCCCAATTCTGTAAAGATATTGTGGGTCAACTCATCATTTTTGTGCTCGTAATCTTCAATCTGTTTGCTAATGGCCAACCTATTATTTGGATCGGTTTCATAAACAAACTGATGTAACAAAACACCCATTTCAGTAATGTTTGCGGCTGTTTGTTCAAACAAACTGTAAAATACCTTGTCTTTGGGTAGGAAAACGCTGAGGATATTGTTTAATGCCATGATGTTTTATTTATCGCAACAAATTTACCATCAGCCCAAACACAAAATTTCCCTTAATCCATATTTAACACAAAGTTAACATTGGGCATTTTTGTACATCGTTTGGATTTGATTTGTTAATGCCAAAATCTGTATTTCTAAATTTCGGTATTCAGAAGAAGAGATTATTCCCATTTCCTCCACGGCTTGTAAGTAACTCATCAGTCGTAAACAGCGGTTATACGCATCATAAATTTCCTGCTGTGTGTTCATCGGGCCGCCCTGGCTGACCTGTTTTGCCGTCTTCATCATTTCTTCACCCAGTGCCATAAATTCGGATTGTGACATTCTGTTCGCCATCTCCAAAGTATAATAACCAAGTTCCCAAGCCCTATCGCTGTAATTTTCCTTTTCCATAACTGCAAGTTCTGTACGAGAATATTTAGTAGTCGGATGGTTGTCGGATATATCCGATTATATCCGATTAAATATCAAACGCAGAGGGGCGGCCTAACGGCCGCCCCTCTGCGTTTGAATCGTTTCGGTGCGACAATCAATCACACCCTTGCAGTAAATTATTTACTGTCCCACCAAACCTTCTTGTCGGCCAAGTCGTTTACACCAATCGCTCCAGGGAACTTTGAGTTGTACAAACGCTCATCCAAAGAATAAGGATATCTACGGGCAATTCCTGAAATCAACGCCAATGGTGACGGGCTCAATGACGGCACACCCGTTCTGCGCCAATCGTTGTAAGGTTCAATCATGGAGAAGCCGGACACATATTTGTGCGTCAAAATCTTTTCCAAAGTGATGCTACCAGCCGTTTCGCTCGCCTGTGCAGTCACATATGCTGCAGGAGCAGGACTGCCAGTTACCAAATTAACATGCGCCTTGATAGCGTCGTTGTGAGCAGTAGCAGCTGCACCCTTGTTGCCTGCAGCAAACTGCGCTTCTGCTTCGATAAACAACAACTCAACGTATGTTGCGATTGGCGTTACACTCGTCTGAGACGCAAAGTAAGAACCGAAATCAGAGAGGTTTTTCACTGCCTGACTGCCCAATGCAGCACCTTTGTACTGACCACTGTCGTTGGTTGTGAAATAATAACCGATGCGTGGGTCGTTGATGCTATTCATAACATCTACCAACTTAGCACCAGCCAACATGTAACCAGAACGTTCTACTTGTGTGAAAGCATACCACTGGTTATATTCGTTTGCATTGGTACCGAAAATACAATTGGCATCAGCAGCTGAACTTGTGAAACCAGCAGCTTTCGCTTTGGCTACATAATCCAACGCCTTTGTGTGCCAGTTTGCATCACGGTTGCTGATACGCATCGCATAACGCGCCTTGATGGCATAAGCCAACGCCTTCCACTTTCCAGCGTCACCACCGTAAATGAAATCATCAGAACCTGGAGCCAATGCATTGTCGGGCTTATCCAACAACACAACAGCCTCATCCAACATGGTCTGAATCGCAGCGATGATGCTCTCTTGTGAATCGTATTTGGCGCTGTAATTTCCAGCCTCACCATCCAACGCTTCTGTCCATGGAATATCGCCCCACATATCGGTAGCAACACCCAACATCAACGCGCTCATTACCTTCGCCATACCTTGGTATGCTGGATTACCGTCACCCGCCGCTTTTTCCAACAAGCGCATGTTCTTCAATCCACCCTGGTAAATCACTCCCCACTCGTTCTCAATATCGCCCTCATCAATGATGTAAGCGCCTTGATCCAAAGACTGGTTAGAAACACCCTCGCTGTGTTGTGCCCACATACTGGTATTCCTTGACAATGAACCACCATAGGTTGCAAACACTGCCAACTGGCATGCGCTATTCAACAAAGCCGGGTTGGCTTCGCCAGGGGCGTTTGGAGACACTTCGTGTCCAGAAACCCACTTCTTACAAGAAGTGAACAAAACCGCGGTTCCTAATATAATTGCAAATAATTTTTTCATCTTTTTATCCTTTCTTAAGAATTAGATACCCAATTTGATGTTAAACATAAACGACTTCAAACCGGGGTTGTTAAAGTAATCAAAGCCACCAATGTTTGAGCTCGCACCAGTCAAGCTGGTCTCAGGATCAACACCGGGATACTTGGTGCTTAACCACAAGTTACGACCAACAACACCCAAATCAACATAGCTCAAATTTTTGTTGCCTTTCAAGTTGATTCTGTAGCTAACGCCCAATTCGCGCAAACGTACCCATGATCCGTCATAAACAGCCATTTCCGCTGAGCTTCCAGGACCATCACCCAAATAGGAGCGGTAGTAGTTGAACGCGTTAATCGGTCTTGCGTTATCTGCAAATGTCAACTCACTTTCGTTGGTGATCAAACCCGTCTTAGAATCATACTTAGGCGTACCTGCAATAATGCGCTTGCCTTCAATAATCTTGGTTTCGTCGCGGTTTTCAGATTCTGCAACGATTCCGTACTGTGACATACGAGCGTATGTTCCACACCAGATATCGCCACCCTTACGTACATCAATCAACGCAGTAATGTTCAAACCTTTTACGTTCAACGTGTTGCGCAAAGAACCAATCCAATCTGGGTATGGGTTACCAATGTTACCACGGGTGTTGTTCAACACAGGCAAACCGTTCGCACCAATGATCATCGAACCATCAGAGTGACGCAAAATGCGAGATCCGTACATAGAACCATATGACTGGCCTACAATCGCGTAAGAACCAATGCTTGCAAAAGCCGATTCGATGTTGATTTCATCTACACCAGGAGCCAAAGACAACACTTCGTTTTTGTTCATACCGAAGTTTGCTGCAATTTCCCAAGTCAAGTTTTTGTTCTTGATGGCAGTAACACCTAACATCAATTCAACCCCCTTGTTGGTCATTGAACCAGAGTTCTGACGAACGCTACCATAGCCTGAAGAAGCGGCCAAAGGCATGCTCACCAACAAGTCGGTTGATTTTTGTTCGTACAGTGTCAAATCAATGGTCAAACGACTGTCAAACATGCGAACATCAAAACCAAGCTCTGTGCTAGTTCTGCGCTCAGGCATCAAACCTTGGTTACCCAAGCCGTTGCCTTGTCCGAATCCGTTTTGACCCAAGTAAGGAAAGCCCAATCCTCCGGTGAAACCATCGGTGAACAAAGGCTGACCATAATAAGTACGAGTAGCATAGGCAGGAGGGTTGATACCTGCTTGTGCATAAGCAACACGCATTTTACCAAATGAAATCAATCCGCCCTTATCCATCAATTCAGAGAATACCAATGAACCACTTACAGAAGGATAGAAGAAGCTACTTTTCTTGTTACCGAAAGTAGATGCCCATTCGTTACGACCACTCGCGTTCAAATACAAGAAGTTCTTGAAAGCAAATTCTGCACCTCCAAAAATCGCTGCGTTCTTGGTGGTACCATACCCTTGAGATGCATATAAGTTAGAAGCATTGCTCAAGTTATAGAAGTTTGGAACTGCCAAGTCACGACCGCGCAAATATTGATCGCTAGAAGTACGCGTATTCAAGTTATTACCCAAAGTCACATTCACAGAGAGGTCTTCGTTAATGTTGCGATTTGCATTTAACACCAAGTCGCTGTATACCTCTTTGTAGCGCAATACGTTCTGAGAAACTTCACCACCGGGTGAGTTGTCAGGCTGCCAAGAACCAACCGCAAAAATTTGCTGACGGCTATCTGTGTATTGGTCAGTACCCACACGATAATTTACACTCAACCAGTCCAAAGGCTTGTATTGTGCATTCACGTTACCAATGATGCGGTTTACATCATCCGTAAAGGGGTTGCGGTATACGGTCCAATATGGGTTGTCGTAAATTGGGAAATATTGGTGTTGTGTTCCGTCGGCATTGGTGTAACCATCTGCACCTGCACCACCTGCCAAATCAAAGTCAGCAGGAGCACGCATCAAGCCCAACATAACGCCCGACAAGTTAGAGCCGTTTTGAGCGCGTGTACCCCCTGAATTGATCAAGTTTACACTGCTTCCAACGCTCAATTTATCTGTAACACGACTATCCGTATTCACACGAATAGTGGTACGCTCAAACGAAGTATTTGGAACGATACCATCCTGTTGAGTGTTACCCACAGAGAACCGCGCACTGGTGTTTTCTCCATTCACGGTGATTCCCAAGTTGTTGGTCATTGACATGGCCGTTTTGAAGAAATTACCCGCATTGTCAAACGACTTGCCATCAGCAATTTTAGGGCCCCATGAGTTAGGGGTGGTTGCAGAAGATCCCACATCTACCAAGGTCCAACCTGGAGGGATGGTTCCTGTAAAATTCTTCTTTACACCGGCAGAATCGATTTTCTGTCCACCACCACCAAGTCCTTGTCCGTAGGCAAATTGCTTTTCTGGCAACTTGTTCACTTTTGACCAATCCATGGTACTAGAAAACTCGGCACTGAAACGCTTTCCACCTTTTTGACCACGCTTGGTAGTAATGATGATGGCACCGTTCGCACCGCGCACACCATACAAAGAAGCGGCGGCTGGGCCTTTCAATACGGTGATGTTCTCAATGTCGTCGGGGTTAATGTCCACCGCACGGTTAGAGTTGTTTACACCCTGTAAATTTGAGTTGAAAGGATAATCACCAGCGGTACTTTGATCAGTACTGTTGTCGATAGGTACCCCATCAACCACAAACAAAGGTTGGTTGTTTCCTGTAAACGTAGCAGCACCACGCAACAAGATTCTTGAGCTTGCACCAGGCGTGCCCGATGAACTCGTCACCAGCGCTCCTGCTACTTTAGAACTCAATGCTTGAACAACGTTCTGCTCACCTGATCCTACAAGTTCTTTTCCTTTTACAGATTGAACCGCGTAACCCAAGGAGCGTTGTTGTTTTTTGATACCCAAGGCGGTTACCACCACCTCTTCCACCCTTCCGGTGTCTGTGGCAGACCCCGCTGTTTGCGCATTCACAGACGCAAGAGAGGATGTCAGGACCACGGCCGCCGTTAAAGGCTTGAGTAATTCTTTAAATTTCATAGGCTATTTATAATGGTTTAACAAACAATTGTAGTTAACATTATGTAAATAATCAATAAAATCCGATGAAATATTTTGTAAAATCTGAATTTTTTATGCACATCTAAAACTTTGTGAACGATTGTGTTGGGTGCATAAATGACCCTCGATTTTGTTTTTACGACGCGTTAGCGCAAAAAAAAGGCGCCGTTTGGCGCCTTTTTACTATCTCAACAAATTGCTTTTATTTTAAAATATCCCGAGATATAACCACCCTCTGAACCTCACTCGTTCCCTCGTAAATTTGGGTGATTTTTGCATCGCGCATCATTCGCTCGACATGGTATTCCTTCACATAACCATAACCACCATGAATTTGTACCGCTTCAACCGCTGTTTTCATAGCCACTTCTGAAGCAAACAACTTAGCCATAGAACTTGCACGATCATAATTCATGTGCTCATCCTTCATCCAAGCCGCCTTTAAACACAACAAACGCGCGGCTTCAATTTCTGTAGCCATGTCAGCCAACTTAAATGCAATTGCCTGGTGATTCATGATTTCTGTGCCAAACGCTTTGCGCTCTTTTGAATATTTCAACGACAGCTCATACGCACCACTGGCGATGCCTAGCGCTTGAGCGGCAATACCTATTCGACCTCCACTCAACACCTTCATTGCAAACTTAAACCCAAACCCGTCTTCCCCGATGCGATTTGCCTTAGGCACCTTCACATCTTGAAACATAATACTGTGTGTGTCGCTACCCCGAATTCCCAACTTGTCTTCCTTCTTGCCTACAGTAACACCATCCCACGCTTTTTCTACGATAAACGCGTTGATGCCCTTGTGTTTTTTATCTACATCGGTTTGAGCAATTACCAAGTAATAACTCGCTGAATTTCCATTGGTTATCCAGTTTTTGGTGCCATTCATCAAGTAATAATCACCCATATCAACCGCCGTTGTGCGCTGGCTCGTTGCGTCGCTACCCGCCTCTGGTTCACTTAACAAAAACGCACCGATTTTCTGTCCGCTTGCCAACTCAACCAAATATTTCATTTTTTGCTCCTCAGTGCCGTACGCTTCCAAGCCCCAGCAAACCAAAGAGTTGTTTACGCTCATACAAACACTGGCAGATGCATCAATCTTCGAAATCTCTTCCATCGCCAATACATAAGAAATGGTATCCATTCCACCGCCACCATACTTTGGGTCAACCATCATGCCCATAAACCCCAACTCACCCATCTTCTTGATTTGCTCGTAAGGGAACTTCTGTTCGTTATCACGCTCGATTACGCCGGGCAACAACTCGGTTTGTGCAAAATCGCGTGCCGCTTGCTGCACCGCCAAATGCTCTTCTGTCAATTCAAAATTCATCATGTTATCTTGATATAATTCAATGCAAAATTACTCTTTTTACTGATTATCTCTCCACTCGTATACCCACTGGGCTTGGATCATTTCCAAATGTCCCTCGTTGCTATCCTCGCGCTTGCCTTCAAAATTGGGTATCTCTAACACCCATTCCAATAGCTCTGTAAAGCGAATGCGATAAATTTTGGCCTCTGAAAAATCGTCGCCAAATCGCTCATACAATTTCATCGCGATGTCTTCGTAATCAGACCACTTTATTGGGGGTTCGTACATTTCCATTTTCTTCGTTTTAATGTCCGATAATGCCGCTCTGATCAGGAATTCTCACAACCAAATCGCCCTCTTCGGCCAATTTACATTGACAAGCCAACCGACTATTATACTTGGGGTTTCTGGCCCGGTCTACATACTCCTCCTCGCGATCGCTCATGTCTGGTAGCAACTCCTCGCCCTGCTCAACATAAACATGACACGTGGAACAACCGCAAACACCACCACAATTGTGATTTAAGTGAATCTCGTTGTCCAAGGCCACCTCCAAAATCGACTCACCCTCAAAAATTTCAACCGTAACGTCGCCACGGTTCTTTTCTTCAAACTGAAAGGTAATCTTTGCCATATGCGCTGCAAAATTAACACTTCCCATTGGGTTTGGTACACGAATTTGTGGAAATAATCTGAGGATTTTTGTATCTTTGTAGCTCCGTTCTATGATATCACGAAGACTTGTACGCATTAAAGCCCTTCAGTCGCTGTACTCTTTTCAACAAGGAGAATCAACTATCGACTATACTTGGCCAAACCTAAATCCGCGCCAAAAAGCTTACTTCGACGATACCTTATCAACCCTCCTGGAGTCCATTCAACAAAGTCACGATTTCTATCTTTTCTTGTTGGATTTTCCCTACCAATTGTCTCAATATCTGCTTGAAGAACAAGCGTTAGAAAAAAGCAAATTCTACCCAGATCAAGCCAAAATTCGAAGATTTGGCCTGCTTGATCGGATGCCTTTGGTGAAGTACCTGCATCGCGCGGTAACCGATAACCAGCGCAAAGGATTCGCATTTGATTGGAGCCAACTCGCAACGCAATTCGATTCTTTCTATCAATGGATGTTGGAATGGGAGTTTGTGAAAGACATTGATTTTTTCGAACAACCCACCTTCGAACAACAACAATCGTTTTTGGAAGAATTCTACGCCAACCTTTTCGAAACCAAAGAATCATTCTTCGATACGCTGAACGATTACTATCCCGGTTGGAGTGATGATGAACTTTATACCACCCGAGAAATTGAAAAAACACTCCAAGCAGCCCAATCAAATGGTGTTATTCCGGTAGCAAGTTCGCCCACCGTAGGGTCCGAGGAAATCGAAATGGCAAAACAATTGTTCATTACAACCGCCAAAAACAGCCTTGCCTACGAGTCTCAGGTTTCTGAAATCTCAGACAATTGGGACCCCTCTCGCATCGCGGTAATGGATTTGTTGATCATCAAACTTACACTCACAGAGTTTTTACATTGCCCCACAATCCCCGTAAAAGTGACCATCAACGAATACCTTGAAATCACAAAAAACTACAGCACCCCCAATAGTTCTCGCTTTGTTAATGGCGTGTTGGATAAGTTGCGCATAGTAATGGAAGAACAAGGGCTGATTACAAAAAGCGGGCGTGGCCTTCGCGACAAATAGCGTAAAAACAACGCGTGATTTATCGGTTCGTCAAACCATGGTGAACTTCCATCACCTGTTTTATCAGTGATAATTCTCCGTTGTTCTGAATGATATAATCACAACGGTCCATCCATTCTTCTTGTGGCCACTGTGCCTTCACCCGTCGCTCAAACTCCTGTTCATTCATGTTATCCCTGGCCAAGACGCGTTGTTTTCGGACAGCCATCGGTGCCACAACCCCTATCACCAAATCCACTGTTGCGTTAGCACCCGACTCAAACAAAATCGCTGCCTCTTTAATTATGTATGGGTAATTTTCCGCCTCTTTCTCCTTACACCAATTGGCAAAGTCTTCAAAAACGATGGGGTGTACCAAAGCATTTAGGGACGATCGCAAGTCGTCATTAGCAAATACGCGTTGTCGAACCCAAGCTGTGTCAAATTCGCCTTTTGAATTATAGGCGTCAGCACCCAGTAAAGATACCAACGCCTTTTTTAAGCCAGCGTGTTGGCTATACAATCTTTTTACGGCTAAATCGGCTTCGTAAATGGGCACACCCATCCACTGAAAAATGGAACAAACGGTGCTTTTACCGCTGCCAATGTTACCGGTAACCCCAACAGACAGCATGACCCAATGCCTTAGGCCGCAGCAGGAGGATAGGCCGCTTGTGTCAATTCCATGCTCACAGCAGACTTCTCAATTTTCGCCTTTCCCTCTTCCATTTCAATCACAAAATGTCCATCAGCAATTGAAGTGATTTTGCCGTGTATACCACCGGTTGTTACGATTTTGTCGCCCTTCACCAATGATTCCATGTATGTTTTGGCTTTCTTCTGCTTGCGCATTTGAGGCCAAATCATAAACACGAAAAACACACCCATGATGAGCAACATCATCACCATTTGAGATCCGCCACCGGCGCCTGGTTGTCCTTGTAATAATATCATATTCTTAGTTTAATGTCCTTGTTCATCGCCACCCATCATTTCTTCCTCAGACACACTGCCTTCTGGAGCAATTACATTGGCTTTGAATTTTAATACCACCTCTGTGGTTTTACTGTTTTCAAACGTTACAGTGATGCTCTTCTCGTTCAAAATCCCTCCCGGTCCCCCGCGGTTTGAGCTATTAAAGGTGGCCGTAACCTTACCACTTTCTCCCGGCGCAACTACCTCGTGTGTATATTCAGGCGTTGTACAACCGCACTGAGCTACCACGTTGGCAATACTCAATGGGGCCTCTCCCGTGTTTTTGAATGAATACGTGTGTTGAACACTTTCACCGTCTTTCACATCGCCAAACATAAATACCGTATCCTTAAAAACGACATCACCCATAGGGCCTTTGTTTTTGTTTTTTGGATCTACCGCAGTAGCCGTGTTTTCCTCGATATCTTCTGTTTCAAATGAACCAGATCCGCAGGCCGACATCATAGCAACCAAGGGTAAAATTAACATCCAATGTTTTCGCATATGTCAAAAATATTTATTCTGCCCTAAAATTGGGTTTTCTTTTGTTTAAAAATGCATCCGTTCCCTCCTGGAAATCTGCGGTTTCAAAAGCTTCTCCAAACTCGTAGATTTCACGTTGCATGCCGTTTACGTTCGGGCGGAAATAATCATTCACGCATTTAATTACCTTGTTTACGGCACTCGGACTCTTGCTACAAATTTTCTTCAGCAAAGCCTTGGCCTCGTTCAACAAATCAGCAGACTCCACCACTTTGTTTGTCAAGCCCAACGACAACGCAGTTTGTGCGTCAATGGCATCGCCGGTCAATAACAACTCCATCGCCTTGCCTTTGCCAATCAATTGAACCAACCGTTGCGTGCCGCCGTAGCCCGGAGGAACACCCAAATTTACCTCTGGTTGACCAAACTTGGCATTGCTGCTAGCTACTCTCAAGTGACAAGCCATTGCCAACTCGCAACCACCGCCCAACGCAAATCCATTCACTGCAGCAATCACAATTTTATTTCCGTTCTCAATTGAGTTCATCACATCATGTCCATCCGCACTCATGCGTGTAGCTTGCTCGGTGTTAAAGTGTGCAAATTCCGAGATGTCCGCGCCGGCCGCAAAAGCCTTCTCGCCAACACCCGTCAAAATCATCCCATGAACATCATCATTCGTTTGCGCCTCGTCAACCGCCTCTTTAATTTCTTTCAACGTCTCAATAGTCAATGCATTGAGTTTGCTTTCTCGATTGATAGAAATCACCAAGATGTTGTCTTCCAACGATGTTAAAATATTGTTGTATGCCATTTTCTACAATTATGCGCGATGCGTCGCTACCCAATTTTCAATATACGATGCGATGTCGCCCGTGTTTGTGCCCGGAGGAAACAACTGAGCCACACCCAGTGTGTTCAACGCGTCCACATCGCCATCTGGAATAATACCCCCACCCGTCAACAACACATCGTCCATACCCTTCTCTTTCATCAAAGTCAAAATCCGAGGAAACACTGTATTGTGTGCTCCAGACAATATGCTCACGCCAATCGCGTCAACATCTTCCTGCAAAGCTGTTTGAACCACCATTTCTGGTGTTTGTCTCAAGCCAGTATAAATCACTTCCATTCCGGCATCTCTCAAGGCCGTTGCGATTACCTTCGCTCCCCGGTCATGACCATCCAAACCCACCTTAGCGATGAGAACTCGGATTGGCCTATTCAGTTTATTACCCATGGTTTCTGAAGCAAAAATACTAATTCATCTTGGTATAGCCACCAATACCCCTTTTTCATAAATTACTGCCCTATCAGAGGTGTTCATACGCAAACAAGCATCTAGGTCAGACTCCGCGTGCATAGATTGAAAGCGCTGCACATGGCTGGCCTCAGACAAAAATCCGTGCAAATCACCCTGTGCCTGCTCCCATAGAACCATCGCTGCCCTTGTTGCGTCGTCCGCAATAGCAAAACCCTTTAACAACAAAGACTTTGCAACAGCCCCAGCAAACAGCGTATCTTCCAAATTCACATGTCCCTTCCATCCCGCACAAAACAAAAAAACATCCTCGCCGTTGGCCGATATTGCCTCAACCAATGCGTCTATGTTTAAAAAACCACCCACCCAAATGTGTGAAGCGGCCAAACTCAAAGAAAGTGCCTGTGTGCCGTTGGTTGTGGTTATCACCAAAGACTTTCCAGCAACACGTTCTGGGGTGAACTCCTGTGGTGAATTGCCAAAGTCAAACCCTTCCAATTTGAATCCATTCCTCTCCCCGGCTATCAATAAACTCGGGTTGTCGCGTTTTAACTTCATCGCCTCCTCAACCCCCTCCACTGGCTTCACCGCAATCGCCCCGTTGTCTAACATCACCACCATGCTCGTTGTTGCACGAAGGATATCTATAATCACCACTTGTTTGCCAACCACCTCGTCGGCGAACAAAGGAAACAGTTGAGGGCTTAAAATGGTCTGTATTTTCATGGTTTATGTGTTGGTGTAGTTCATGGCAAACCCAGCGCCCAGTGTACAATATTGCAATGTGCCTTCAACCGCCCTATCTATTGCGATATCTATGCTCGATCGTTCTTCTGTGGTAAACTTACCCAAGACGAAATCAACCTGTCGGCCCTGAGAAAACTCGCTTCCAATGCCAAAGCGCAACCTTGCGTAATTGGTTGTACTCAAACTCGCTTGAATGCTTTTCAGACCGTTGTGACCACCATCGCTCCCTTTCGATTTCAACCGCAATTTTGCCACGGGCAAGGCCAAGTCATCTGTAATTATGACAACATTTTCAAGTTTGATCTTCTCGGCTTGCATCCAAAAAGACACGGCCTTCCCACTCAAATTCATGTATGTGTTGGGTTTCAACAACAACAATTTCCTGCCTTTGTGAGAAACTTCACAAAGACTTCCGTGTTTCACTGATTTCCATTCGCCACCAAACTTCTTTCCAAGCGATTCAACCACCTCGAAACCAATGTTGTGGCGGGTTCCCACATAGTCGTCTCCAATATTTCCCAAACCAACTATTAAATATTTCATCGCTATATATCCCCAGTTCTAACGCGTTTCTGCGATTCGATCGCCGCTCATTTTGCCAGCACGCCAAGCCGGAAACACCGCGCTCAAAATGCCTAAAAATGTGTTTAACAACAAAATTAAAAACAAATCGCCCACCCTCAACTCAACCGGATAGGGAATAGAGAATGTGCCCTGGGTGCTCACAAGGTTGGTGTTCATTTGCAGAAGAACCAAACCCACCCCAAAGACCAAACCCAACACGGTGCCAAAAACACTTACCCAAACACCCTCCCAGAAAACAACCCACGAAATGTGACGTTGTTCCATTCCGAGGTTTCTAAACAATACAAAGTCCTTGCGCTTGTCTATCACCAACAGCGTTAGTGCACCCACCAGATTGAATGAAATCAACAACAACACGAAAGAAAGGATTGCGAAAGAAATCCACTTCTCTGTATTAAACATCTTGTACATCAACGGGTGCTGCTCGTGTTGGTTTTTTACGACAAATGTGCCTGCCCCAGCTTCATTCATGATTGTTTTTACTTGCTCTTTTATCGACTCAACCGCGCTAGGTTGTGTTCTCACCGACGCATCAAGACGAATTTCCACTTGGGTCATTTCCGAAGAACCCGCACCAAAAATCCGCTGCGCCTGAGAAAGCCCGATAATCACCGTTTGCGTATTTTGGTCTTCTGCCAAGGAAACAATGGCCGATGGTATAAACTCTTCCATTCCAAACGCGTCCAAATCGTGAACTCCCGCATCTTTGTTGATGACCATCAGCGTAATGGGTTGCTCTATTTTTCCGACGCCCAATTTGTAAACCAACCCTTCACTCAACACAGCCATGTCTGAAATCAAGTTGGGATTGGCCATTGTTCTTTCATCCACAAACCTCGGTTCACCCGCGCTCGCCAATGAATCCAATAAAATGCGTTTTTTAAATTGCTCATCTACACCCCAAACCAAACAAACCGTTTGTTGATCGCCATATTTCAATACGGCCTTACCCACAAAAACCCGAGAAACAACAGCAACACCCTTGAGTTTTTGCAACCGCACTAAAGGGTTTGTTTTGTTTGCTGATTTACCTTGGTTTGGCAGGCTGACCACCACCCCCTTTTGGGGTAGCACCAACAAATCTGGATCTGTTTTCTTATAGGCCGAAAAAATACTGGTCTCAAAGCCATTCAGCGCAGACATCAATACCACCAAAGCCATTGCGCCCACAGAGTATCCCAAAAGTGATATCCCAGTGATGATGTTTACAACTGTTGGGTTTGCTTTGGAAAAGAAATACCGTTTCGATATGTTGATTGAGAGTTTTATGGTCTTGGTTTCTGTGTTTTCACAAAAGTATGCGCCCTCAATGGCAATACACCCCCAACAGGGATGCTACTCTTCGCCTTTTGGCGTGTTGAGCGTCTTTAAAAGATCTTCCATTTTGGCCACATATTCCAACGTGTCGTCTTCGTAAAAGTGCACTTCTGGCATCTTTTTAACACTGTTTCGCAAGCGTTGGGCAAGTGCGTGTCGGATTTCTTTGTTAAACCCGTCCAACTGCTCCATGATGGCTGCGCGATGTGGGTTGTTATACAACGACAAATAGACTTTTACATGGCCCAAATCTGGACTCACATTCACATTGCTAATGGTAACAAATGCACCACCCAACCAATCGTTCTTTTTAATGTTGAACAACTCGCTGAGATCGCGCTGAACCTGCTTGCTAAACTTGTCTTGTCTGAGTCCCATAGTACAAAGATACAATCCGAATCACGACATCAACGCACGAATCGCCAAGTCATAACCTTGCAAACCCATCCCGCAGATCAAGCCCTTGGCAGACGCAACCATCAAATCCGTTTTTCTTTCCGCTTCCCGGGCAAAAACATTGGATATGTGCACCAACACAACTGGCGTTTTAATGGCCTTTAATGTATCGGCAATGGCGATACTCGTGTGGGTGTAGGCGGCCGCATTAAGAACAATTCCATCACACCGTCCGCTATTTTCAAGCGCCTGCAATTCGTTGATGATTTCACCCTCAACATTGCTCTGAAAATGGGTCAACACCAAACCGCTCCAACGGGCACCCAGGCCCTCAAAATAGTCCTCGAACGACTGCTCTCCATAGATCTCTGGTTCCCGAGTACCCAATAAATTGAGGTTGGGTCCGTTGACAATCGCAATGTGCTTCATGCAACAAAGGTACATTGAGGAAAGATTTTTCGCAGACTTCGCGGCGAATTCAGGTATTTTGCACTGAAAAATGAACAAGCCCACCGTTTTTATCACTGGCGCAACCGGCTTTTTAGGCTCTCACCTGGCGTGTTTAATGCTCAAGCAAGGCTATCGCGTTGTCGCGATGCGCAGAAACCCAAAATCTGAAGGTTTGTTTGCCCAAATACATCAATTTCATCAATTACCCCAAGCCTATCAGCCCCAATGGGTTGCCGGAAATATTCTTGACATTGACGATTTGTGCGATGCGATGGTGGGTGTTGATGTTGTTTTTCATTGCGCAGCCAAAGTGTCTTTCGAGCGAAAGGACAAGGACGCCCTCATGTTCAACAATGTCATCGGAACCCGCAATGTGGTGAATGCTTGCCTAAAAAACAACATCGGCCAATTGGTTTATGCTAGTTCTGTTGCGGCCATCGGAAGGACAGAAAACGAAGCGCCCATCACAGAAAACACAGATTGGGTTGACAGCAAATACAATAGCCAATACGCTGTCAGCAAAAACCTGGCTGAGCAAGAAGTCTGGAGGGGCAAAGAAGAAGGTTTACAGGTAGCCATTGTTAATCCGGGAATCATCTTGGGCTATGGCGATGGAAAAACAGGGTCCAACCAGTTGTATCATATGATATTGAAAGGTCTACCCTTTTGTCCAGTTGGAGGAAATGGATTTGTAGGCGTAGAAGATGTTGCCAAACTGATGCTTCACTTATTTGAGAACAACCTTTGGAACGAGCGCTACCTTTGCATCGCAGAAAATTTAAAATATCAGCACGTGTTTAACCAACTGGCAGACGCTATGGGTGTTAAACAAACCAAGTATACCATCGATGGTGTTTTATACCACGTGTTGGTGCTTTTCTCTACCGCGCTTGAAAAGTTTGGCATCAAACCCCCAATACCGAGCGATAGTATCAAATCGTCCCACCAAAACAGCGTTTACCACAGTATACACAAAGAGGCATTAAAAGACTTTCAGTTCACACCTGTGCGTGCCGTGAATTATTATGCACTTTTGGCTTTGGGATTGTTGAACAAAGACGCCATCAACCAAAACAATTAATGTACCTTTGCGTCAACATGAAGTTTGGTGTTGTTATTTTCCCAGGTTCTAACTGCGATCAGGACTTAATCAAGGTCTTAGAAACCTACACAAGCGAGCCCGTTTTAAAGCTTTGGCACAAAGACACAGACCTGCAAGGTTGTACCCACATTTTTGTTCCCGGTGGGTTTTCTTATGGCGATTATTTACGCTCTGGCGCTATCGCAAAATTGTCTCCAATCATGACAGCCGTTGCCGAACACGCAAGCAATGGTGGGTTTGTGTTGGGTATTTGCAACGGATTCCAAATTTTGTGTGAAAGCGGATTGCTTCCCGGTGCGCTTTTGCGCAATACCAACATGAAGTTTAATTGCAAAAACGTTCACTTAAAAGCCGGAAACACAGCGTTAATGGCTACCCGCAAAATTGGAAACAACGATGTTCTTTGTGTTCCTATCGCCCATGGTGAAGGGCGTTTTTATTGTGATGAGCAAACGTTGGCTGACATAGAAGCAAACGGACAAGTGTTCTTCCGCTATTGCGACGAACAGGGCAACACAACGCCCGAGTCAAATCCCAATGGTTCGCTCAACAACATTGCCGGGATCTGTAACGCCACAAAAAATGTTTTTGGTATGATGCCACACCCAGAACGTTGCGCAACAGACTACTTGCTCAACCAAGACGGTCGCGCAGTATTCAACAGCATTTTTAACCTTTAACGACCTCTTGTTGTCTTTGGTCGATATTCGACCAATTTACCGCTTTGTTCTACAACATTTTGGGGGTTGTGCGCGTCTATTGTGTATATCGGTTCGTACCTAAAAACACAAAACCATGAAAAGCAGCGCAAAAACCAACAGCAAAGGGGTCGTTATCAAGAGAATCGCCCCTCGACAACACACAGATCGCAGCGTTTCACAACAAGCAGCGGGCGTTTGATTTATTGACTCTCCTTGAGTCGTTCTGCATTTTCCGCCACCTGTAATGAATTCAAAATTTCTTGAATATCGCCGTTCATAATGGCCGACAAGTTATACAATGTCAACCCAATGCGGTGATCCGTAACCCTTCCTTGGGGGTAATTATATGTTCTCACTTTTGCGCTTCGATCTCCCGTACTTACCAATGTCTTACGTCGCGAAGAAATAGCCTCTATATGCTTCGTGTATTCTATTTCGTAAAGTTTTGTGGCCAACATTTTCATGGCTTTTTCGCGGTTTCCAAGCTGGTTGCGTTCGGTCTGACAAACAACCACTAGGCCCGATGGTATATGGGTTAGTTGCACCTTCGTTTCTACCTTGTTCACATTCTGTCCGCCCGCACCACCGCTTCGGCTGGTTTCCATTTTTACATCTGCGGGATTCAGTTGCACATCTACTTCCTCTGCTTCCGGCATAACCACCACACTTACAGCGGAGGTGTGAATTCTTCCTTGGCTTTCTGTGGCCGGCACTCGTTGTACCCTGTGTACGCCACTCTCGTATTTCAACACACCATAGGTTCCTGGGTGTGGAACTTCAAAAATGATTTTGCTATAGCCGCCCGCTGTGCCCTCTGTTTCATCAACAACAGAAATAGGCCAACGCATGTCGTCACAGTATCGCTGATACATCCTAAAAAGGTCTCCCGCGAAGATTCCGGCCTCATCACCCCCTGTGCCTGCACGAATTTCGACCACTGCGGGTTTGGCGTCTTCTGGATCTTTGGGCAACAACTGTATCCGTATCGTTTCTTCTAGCGCTGTTTGCTTTGGCTCGAGTTCGTCCAATTCTTCCCGCGCCATGTCGCGCAGTTCTTTGTCCTTCTCGTTTTTGAGGATGTCGCGCGCCTCTACTATGCGATGGTAACAGTTCTTGTATTCGAAATACGATTGAACGATTTCTTCTAGATCTCGATACTCTTTATTGAGCTTGGTAAAGCGTTTCACGTCGCTCGCCACTTCCGGACTGCTTAGTAGCAATTCAATTTCTTTGAAGTGGGCGTAAACGGCTTCCAGTTTTTCCAGCATGTTACGGCAAAGATACCGATACTTTTTTTTACGCTACTTACCGATTGATTATTGGTTTTGGCTTTTTGCCGGTTGTTGGCTTGGCCATTGCAACAGTTGCAGTGATTCACCGTCGAACACCGCATACTGACTACCATATAACCATTCGCCAAGATTTATATAGCGGGCTGTGTCTAATTGTACATCAAGGACTAAGTGACGATGTCCAAAAATATAAAAATCCGGTTTTTCACCGGGCGATACGCTTGCTAAATGTTGGGTGACAAATTGGGCTAGGTGCTCTTTTTGATTGCCGAGATAGTGATCTTCTTTGGGGTTTTGTGCAAGGCGACTTTTCTTACTGAGCTTGTGCGCCAAAGCAATTCCTAAGTTGGGATGTATCCATTGGAAAAGGAAGCGAGCGGAGCGAGCGGTAAAAATTCTCTTTAGAATTTTATATGAAAAATCGCCCGGTCCAAGACCATCGCCATGATGAACATAGAATCTTTTTCCTTCAACCATGAATTCGTGAGCCTCCCTTATAAGCGTTACGCCACATTCTTTGACCAAATAGTCAGATACCCATAAATCATGATTCCCCGGAAACAAATAAATAGGAATTCCTTGATCGGTTATGTTGGCCAATGTTCCTAAAAAACGGACAAATCCTTTTGGAACGCTTCGTTGATATTCAAACCAAAAATCAAAAACATCTCCCACCAAATAAATCGCTTCCGCTTGCGGTGTACAATGGTTTAACCAATCAATAATTTTCTTTTCTCTTTCCAATGAAACATCCTTGTTGGGCATCCCCAAATGGAAGTCAGAGGCGAAAAATATTTTCTTGGTTGCGCTCAATGGAGTTTATTTAAACACCTGCAAATTGTTTAAGCATACGAATATCGTTGATGAAAAAGTCACGAATATCAGTAATGCCATACTTCAACATCGTGATGCGGTCTATGCCCATTCCAAAAGCAAAACCTGAGTATTCCTCTGGGTCAATATTACACGACTTTAATACATTTGGGTGCACCATCCCACAACCCAACACTTCTAACCAGCCAGTTCCTTTTGTTAACCTTCGATTTTCTTCTGTATCCAAACCTGCCCAAATATCCATTTCAGCACTTGGTTCGGTAAATGGAAAATAACTTGACCTAAATCGCACTCTAGTGCCTTTTCCAAAAAACTGCTGCACAAAATAATAGAGCGTTTGTTTTAAATCAGCAAAACTCACCCCTTTGTCAATGTATAATCCTTCAATTTGATGGAAGAAACAATTACTTCTTGCACTTACTGCTTCATTGCGGTAAACACGACCTGGCATTACCAATCGTAGAGGTAATTTACCTTTCTCCATTTCGCGAATTTGAACAGAACTTGTATGAGTCCTTAAAACATGTTCTGCAATGAAAAAAGTGTCTTGCATATCTCTAGCAGGATGATCTTCAGCAAAGTTCAAAGCACCAAAATTGTGATAATCATCCTCTATTTCTGGTCCTTCCGAAACATCAAATCCTAAGGAATAAAAAATCTCAAGTAATCTATCCTCCACAATTCTCAAAGGGTGAAGTGAACCTTCGGCAAATTGATACACCGGTAAAGAAATATCTTCAGAGGTTTGATTCAATTCTTTTTGTGATTCTTCTAATTCTTTTTGTTCTGTATACTTATTTTCAGCGGATTTCTTCAACTGATTCAACACGCTGCCTAGCGATTTCTTTTCTTCAACAGAACAAGACTTAAAGTCCTCAAACAACTCTGTGATGATTCCTTTTTTTGAAAGGTAAAATAAACGGAAGTTTTCCGCTTGTTGCTTTTCATCAAATTGATAAGCATCTATGTCTGTTTGAATCTGCTGAATCCTTTCGATCATGTTACAAATCTAAATCATTGATGTTGTTTTCTCATCTGTGTAATATCCACCCATCATCAAACCTTCAACAGAGCTATAGTAATAATATGATTTAATCATTTAAAAGAAAGTATTACGTAGTATATAGTATAGCTATGTGGATTTGATGATAACTCATTTTTTTATCACTTGTAAATGTTAAATTCACAAGGTAGTACACATAATTTTATTGGTTAAATAATTGATAAACATAGTTTTATGTTGGTTAATCACAGTTGGTTAATGTCTGTGATGAATTCTAATTGACAGTATAATTACACACGCGTCTGGTTGGTTTTATGGTTGATTGGTTGATGTATTTCAACAAATATGAAATCTATGATGTTTGTGGACACCTCGTTTCACGTGAAACCAATTTTATTTTGTTGTTACTCCAGTATTATAAGATTCCTTTTCTGGTAATATTAACGTATTACTGAGGTTCTTTTTAAGAATCCATGGTTTGGGCGAGTTAAAAAACACTTCTGGATCATCCATCGGTTTTAACTCATTGAAATTATAACCCTCAATATTTAATATTTGGTTGTTTTTTGGATGATTAATCCAGGATACCCATGAGTAATTCCCCTCAGGAAGAGTAATTGTTATAGTTTCTCTTGGTTTTAATGTTAGGATGTAGTTCATTTTTTCATTAGACATTCTAAAATAAACAGTGTCATCAGTAGGGTTAATCACCTCGTTTTTACTGATAAATAAGTAATTTATTTTTATTGAGTCAGATGTTTTTTTGTGATATTTCTTTAGGTAACTGTTGTGATTGAATCCATAATAACCTAAATCGCTTATAAATGTATCTTTATCCAATATACCATATAAACGAACGTGTGTTTTCTTAATGTTTTTATTGGTTTTTATAAATGAATCAATTTGTAAAGCGTTTTGAATATCTACAATATGAATCCAAGGTAAAAATAAAGTATCTTGGTTAATAACGAACGAATCTGTTCTGTTGAGCCATTCGTGATACAGTGGGCTCCCTATCAAACTGTATACTTTTTCGTTGGTTAAAAAATAAGCACTCTTATATATTTTTTTTTCAGGATAAAGGCTGATAAAGAAGGTGTCTGTTGGTCTATTCACAGAATAGAAAACTTGATATTGTTCGTCGTTATCAATTTTTTGATTGTTATCGTTTTTGATAATATACGTTTCGTGTATTTTGTTAGGCAAACCTTGAAAGTGATAATATGATATTTTCGCGTTTTGAGGCACATAAAGGAGACTGTCGGTTTTTATAAAAACCCCATATTTTTCTTTGGCTTGTTTTATATCCCGAACTTTTAACAACACTTCTCCGCTATCATTTGAGAGGAGTAGTGTGTTGTTAACTAGCGGGTTTTTTTCGTTCAAATCCACAACCCATCTATCAAGATACAAACAGTTGGTGTTTTTGGGTACGTCAACGATAAGATGGTTTCGTTGTAATTTAATGTTGCTCGTTTGTGGGACTGCACTACCAATAACCTTTGGTGAATATATCAAAGGGCCGGACGTGGTAATATTCTCGTTAAACGCTAAAATGAGCCGTGTTTGTCCATGTTTTATTGTGTGTTCAATAGACATTAAAACAGGTGCTGTTGTGTCTTTATCTCCTCCTGATGGAGGTACGGGGTTGGCACAAGAGTGCATCAAAGAAATAACAAGAAAAAAAGGAATGACTATCCAAGTGTTTGTTTGTTTTCTTTTAATAATCATGGAGAAGGTTTATCTACCGAAATGTACAAGTAAAACTTGAATATCTGCTGGATTTACGCCGCTAATTCTGCTTGCTTGTCCTAGTGTTTGCGGGCGAATTTTGGTTAATTTTTCACGAGCTTCCGAACTGATGCTATTCAATTTTTGGAAATCAAATTGATGGGGAATTACTATGTCTTCTAGCCGATGCATTTTGTCGGCCAACTCTACTTCTTTGTCAATGTATGTTTTGTATTTGATGGTAATAGCTGCACGTTCTTTAGACAACAAACTATGGGGCGCCAGAAAAGATCCAATATGTGGTATTTGTTCAAGGTCTTCAAGACCCACTTGAGGACGCAATAGTAGTTTATTTGCCCTTTGTTTTTCGGAGATTGGGGTGATGTTTTCAGGAAGGTATTTGTGTACCTCCTCGGGTGTAATATTTGTGTTTGCCAGGTAGGTTAGGATTTCATTCGCCGCGCGATTGGTGGAGTCGAGCAATTCCATCCTTGATTCATGAGCCAACCCAATTGCGAACCCTCTAGGGGTCAAACGTTCGTCCGCGTTGTCTTGCCTTAATGAAATACGGTATTCTGCTCTTGACGTGAACATGCGGTATGGCTCCTCTGTGCCCTTGTTGATGAGATCATCAATGAGAACGCCGATATAAGCTTCGTTTCTACCCAATATAAACGGGTCTTTGTCGTGTACTCGTAACGCAGCGTTAATGCCAGCCATGAGGCCTTGACAAGCCGCCTCTTCATACCCGGTTGTTCCATTAATTTGTCCAGCAAAGTATAAACCCTGTACCAACTTTGTTTCCAAAGTGTTATTGAGTTGTGTGGGTTGGAAAAAATCATATTCTATGGCGTAGCCAGGGCGAAATATTTTTGCCTTTTCGAATCCCGGAATCAACCTGAGTGCTTTGAGCTGAATGTCATCAGGTAGAGAGGTGCTAAATCCGTTGACATAAACCTCTACGGTATTCCAACCTTCGGGTTCAACGAATATTTGGTGTCTGTTTCGCTCGGCAAAACGGTTAATTTTGTCTTCAATACTAGGGCAGTAACGTGGCCCAAGCCCAGTTATGCTGCCGTTATACATTGGGCTGTCTACGAAACCTTCTCTAAGGACATCGTGAACGAGTTCGTTGGTGTAGGTTATATAGCAGCTGCGCTGTTGGGAAAGCGGTTTGGTTTGGGTTGTATAACTAAACTTATATGGTCCCTCATCACCTGGTTGTTCTTCCATCTTGCTGTAATCCAAAGATCTACCATCAACCCTTGGGGGTGTTCCTGTTTTCATTCGGCCCGTTGTGAAACCGATTGTTGCCAATTGTTCTGTTATACCACCAGAAGCGTGTTCGCCCATGCGACCGCCGCCGAAATTCTTTTTTCCAATATGAATTAGCCCATTGAGAAAGGTGCCCGTTGTGAGAACCACTGTTTTTCCGCGGAAAACCATGCCCATGGTGCTGATAACGCCTGTAACTTGTTGGTTTTCAACCACTAAAGAGCGAACGCTATCTTGAAAGAAGTCTACATTGGGGTTGCTTTCAAGTGTTAGCCTCCATTCTTCAGCAAATCGCCAGCGATCACTTTGGGCCCTTGGACTCCACATAGCAACACCTTTGCTACGATTTAGCATGCGGAACTGTATCATGGTTTTGTCTGTAATGATGCCAGACATTCCCCCAAGTGCGTCTATCTCCCGTACAATTTGTCCTTTAGCGACGCCCCCCATGGCGGGGTTACAACTCATTTTGGCTATGGTTTCCATGTTCATGGTAACAAGCAAAACTGAGCAGCCCATTGTGGCCGCTGCATGAGCCGCTTCGCAACCTGCGTGTCCGGCCCCAACAACTATAACATCGTATTGTGTGTTCATATGAAGTTCGTTTCACGTGAAACGCTAACCCAAATCAGCCCACAAAGATAAGCAGGCCTCTTCTTCTTGTCTCATTTCTTTTGCTTGGGCGGCTGTTTTGTCTTTGTATCCTAGCAGATGCAACAAACCATGAGAAACGACACGTATAAATTCATTTTCGAAATCAACCCCCGCAACTTCAGCGTTTTCTTTTACTCGATCAATAGAAATGTAAATCTCTCCTTCCACGGGCCCGGACAGACCATCTCTTAAATCAAAAGTAATAATGTCAGTGTAGGTGTCGTGCTGTAAGTGTTTCATATTTATTTCCAGTAGTGCTTCGTCATCAACGAGAACATAATTCAACTGAGAAATACGCTGGTTTTTTTTCTTGGAAATGAGGTTCAACAAATCCCGAAGGTTGTTTCTTTTCTCTTTGTCTAAGAATCTAGAGCGACCTAAAAAGTAAATAGTGTTCATTTGATCATGAGAAGTGTGCCAGAATAACGAGCCTTTTTGTTTCTATACGAAGCTTGAATCAGATATACATAAGTTCCCTGTGGAACCTCCCTTCCTTGAGAGTCTGTTCCATTCCATCCCAGCAAAGCATCGCCCTGAAACAAAAGTTCTCCCCAACGATTAAAAATGGAAACGGTTGATTCGCCAGGACCAATTGCTGGGTTTGAGATTTTAAAAACGGTGTTAATTCCCGACGGGTTAAAGGCAGACGGTATTAAGGTTGTGTCAAAAGCAGATGAGTCAAAGCCCAAGTAAATAACCCTTTCGTTTGAATATAACTCATAAGAACTGGGCAATTTGCCATCAGTACTGTAGATTTTTACCCTAAAAACCTGATTGCCATATAAATTGGTTGGGAGTGTATAGCTCGTTGCGCTGCCCGAGTACAGCGTGTTCCACGTGAAACCCGACCTGTATTCGAGGTGATAATCATAGTTTGTGGTGATTGCTAAATTCGCCCAACCGACATGTTTGTTCCAAGACACAACTCGTTGATTATCAACTAGAAGCATAGTGTTATGGAGAAAAGAAGAATCGTCCTTAAGCCCACAATCGTTTGTCCTTATTAAGCGGTATTCCGCAAATTCGGCATTGGTCTTGGTTGTCGCGTCGTTATATGTGATATTTCCTGCAATCGTTGATGTGTGAATACCCACCCAGCCCGTTGCTGTCTTTTTTTCAATCGACAATAACGAGGATGGACCGTCTTTTTTCCATGTAATATCCAACCGAACAAGATCTTCTCCAACCACACTCGCGCCGGTGATTACAGATATGGGAGCGGCGTTGCCGCTGAAGGTATAGTCTATGAAAACCCGGTTCGAGGTGCTGGTTGTGCTCCCCATGTTTTTTATTGCTCGGACCACGTAATAATACTGTTTGTTGGTTTCATAACCAATGTCCGTGAAATCATAGGTGGTTGGATCGTTGGTTAAGTCCGCAATGACGCTCCCAATCATTTGCCATGTTCCATCCGCGAGGCACTGGCGCCAAACCGAATAGCTACCCGCCGTCCAACCCTTGTATTTTGTCCATTTTAGCACGGTTTTTTTTGAACACCAATATTTAGAATCTTTTTGAACCAATAGATTAATAGGAGAGTGGTAATCGCTTAATAAACCACCATTTAAACAACTATCAAAAGCAGCAATAGAAAACGAGTTGTTACCTGTCCTTGGGTTAAAGGTGGCCGTGTCGAACCGGTAAAACGTACTAAACGTGTCTTTGATTAATGCGTTTCCCCCAGCAACCAGTTTGAACAAACTATATCCCAAAACATCGGGGTCTATGGGTTTTTTCCAACCAGCAACAACCCTCTGTGTAGTAAATTCAACAGAAACACTGTCTGGTTCGAATTGCGCAGGTGCTTGATTGTCAACCAACACACGATTAGACACCAACGTATCTATGCCATTACAAGCAAAACTTGTAGAAACAAAAACCTCCCAAGCCTTAGTGTTTGGTAGGACGGCATTGATGGTGTTTGTGTTCAAGGTGCTGGTTTGTTTTAGCAATTTCCACGGAGAAAAGGCGTCTTCCCTGCCATAAAGACGGTGATACACAAAACTCCCACAAGCGTCGGTTGGGGTGGACAAGCTGACCGTTAACGTAAATGTAGGACGATCTAAACAGGCGCGATAAATTTTAGCAGGGGCGGTTACCGCAAAAAGCTGGCTCGTCAAGAGTGCTGAAAAACAGACCAAGAATATGCAGTGGAGCCGATACATGTTTTTTACCTTTGTTTGGGTGTATCTCCGGAGAGTACATGTATAAACGAATTTGGGTTTAAATAATTGTTGGCCAATACATTTACTTCTTGCGCCGTCACAGACCAAATTCCCGGTAAAACGGTAGTGTAATAGCTTAGGTCCAAGCCCCGGTAAAGCGCGTGTTGATATTTGCCCCCCATCGAAAACGGACCGTCAAACCCCCCGCGAAATTGACCAGCGTAATATTGTTTAATTTTATTAAGCTCGTCATCGGGTAATATGTTTTTCTTTAAATCTTCGAATATTTCATGAACAACACGAATGGCCTCTTCTGCAGTTTCACTTTTTAAATCTCCGGAAATTGTCCAAGTGTAATCGTTGAATGCCGGTTTAAAATAGGAACCAACCCCATATGTTAAACCGCGCTCCTCACGGAGAATTTGCATAAGCCGGGATCCAAAATACCCACCCAAAACCAAGTTTAACAAGGTTAAACCAAACCGCTCTTGTTGGTCTTTGGGTTTGATGTGCTTTGCAAGATGTAAATTAACCTGATTGGTTCCATCAACGGGGTGCATCAAAGGCTTTTCAAATTTTGGAAAGGTCTCTGTAAATTGCTCTTGAATGATGGATAGGGGAGTACCGGGAAAGGGTCGCAGTGCATCTGCGAAAGAGTGTAGCAATTGATCATCAGAATCACCAGACACAAGCAACATCATTTTTTCAAGACCGAAATGCTGTTTTTTAAATAAATTCAAATTTTCTGACGTGACTTTTTGATAGTCAATCGGATCACCGTGAATTCCCAATGTGTGGTCTTTACCGTACAATGATTCAAGGGCAATGCGGCTAGACCAATATTTGGGTGTTTTTTGTTGTCTTTCAAGGGATGCCGCGCGGACCAACTTGGCAGATTCTACTTCATTTTCTGGATAAGTAGCGGCATGAACGTTCTCAATGACCCATTTGAATACAGAAAGAATGTTTTTCTTACTGGCTCGGATAACAACCGAAGAACCCACGTGCCCACATTCTGTTCTGTGTGTAGCTCCAAGGTAGTCCAAATACTCTATGACTTCGAACTCTGTGCGCTGCTCATTGCCCGATAGCAGTAGGTCGTTGGCCATGGTTGCCACATAGGGTTTCTCCTGGTGATATGAACCGGAAGCCCAAAACAACTCTACACGAACAACACCGATTTTACAAGGGTTGGAGAGGTGTACCTGGTGGCCTGACGACAATGTTAAAACCTGACTTTCTGGAATATCAAATGTCTGTATGGTTTTGGTTTCTGGCCGATTGTGTGTTTTCAAAGTCATGATTTGGGGTGATAATAAATTACAGACACGTTATCCTTGTTCATTGTTTTCTGAGCGGCTGATAAAACATCGGTTAATTCAATCTTCTCAATCACCTCGTTTTCTTGGTTTATTGCTTCTAGGTTGCCCGCATTTTCGAAGTAACAAAGTCGTTGCGCCAATTGCATTGGTTGTGTTGCTTCAAACAACAGCTGCGTAGCATAGCGATTTTTTACACCCTCATATGTTCTTTGTAGTGCGGACCCTCTTTGCAGCTCTTCTTCCAGGGTTGTTAACAAGGCAGATTCTCCATCAGCGTGCGAGATCCCCTCGTTTAAAATACCATAAACAACAAAAAGACCCTCTCCCAATCCGCGCATGTAAAAACACTCTGCCGCATTGAATAATTGTTTTTCTTTGACAAGTTTCAACTGCAGTGGCGAAACATCTGATCCGCCCAACATTTCTGAAAACAACTCCAAGGAGATGGATTCTGGATTGTTAAATGATGGGCCTTTCCAGACCAAGAAGACAGCGGGATTGGGGCTCAAATCCTCAGTTTCAAAAAACCGTCGGTTATTAATGGGGACCTCTTCTAAATAACTGTTTTGATTGGCGTTTCCAGGTTTATTGATATCGCCAAACCACTTTTGTGCAAGTCGTTTTGTTTCTTCTACATCGATATTGCCAACAATAGAAATGATGGCATTCTGTGGTTTGTAAAATTCGTCGTAAAACGACTTAACATCATACAAAACAGCGTCTTCGATGTGTTTGATGTCTAAACCGATGGTTGGCCAACGATAAGGACTGTTTTCATAAACCAATGAACGCACATGATGCCACAACAATCCAAACGGAGCGTTGAAGCAACGTTGTTTAAATTCCTCCACCACCACACCTTGCTGAACTGAAAGAGATTTTTCATCGATGGTTAGAGCCCGCATTCGATCGCTCTCTAACCAAAAAGCAGTTTCCACGTTTTCAGATGGCATAACCAAATAATAATTGGTAAACTCATTATTGGTGAAAGCGTTGTTTTGTCCACCCGCTTCTTCCACTTCTTTGTCGAATACAGGAACGTTTTCACTTCCTGCAAACATGAGATGCTCAAACAGGTGAGCAAAACCAGTTTTGTTTTCATTTTCGTCTCGGGCACCAACATTGTAAAGTGTGTTTAACACAACCGTTGTTCTGGTTTTGTCTTCGAGATGAATAACCCTTAGCCCATTCTTGAGCGTGAATTTGCTGTATAAATGCACAACACAAATTTACCATATCCACTAGGTGTAAAAAAAACACCCCATTGGGTATTACCAACAGGGTGTTCAACTGTACAGTGCAGGCTAATTTACATTTCGGCTGATTGCAAATCGTCTTCTGAAATGTGAACAGATTTCCCTTTTGCCTCTATCAAAAGGATGTTTTTTACAACCACTTCTGATGTTTCTTTCTTCTGTCCATCCGCACCCAAAAAACTACGGTGTTGCAACCGTCCCTCAACCATGAGTTTGCTTCCTTTCTTCACCAATTTTTCAAATCGTTCAGCTACCGCACCCCAAGCAACCAATCGGTGCCATTGGGTGTTGTTAACCACATCTCCTGACAACAATGTAACGCGCTCATTGGTTGCCAAGGTGAGTTTAGCCAACTTTTTTCCACTTTCAAACTCTTTAATTTCGGGATCATAGCCCACGTTTCCGACTAACCTAACGGAATTCAATAAATTTTTCATAACTCTTTTCTCGTAAATAACTGTATAACATATAATGTGCTGTGTTTTCCATTTTCCGTGGCCTTTGGTTGATGGTTAACAATACAAATTTGCAAACACTGGAATCGAGTATTCGTACTGTAATCAAATATAACCGATTATAATCGTTTAAAAAGTTGTTAAGTTTTTGGGGGATATTCTAGGAAATTATGTTTAGTGTACAAATCGCTTATGGAAAATCAATTCAACGTGTCGAATACATGCAAAGAATGCGGAGACAAATTAAAAGGTAGGGCAGACAAGGTGTTTTGTAATGATGCGTGTAGAAGCGCCTTTAACAACAGAAGAAATCGCGAACAGCTTGACCCGCTAAAATCCATCAACCGAGTATTGGTGAAAAATCGACGCATTCTCAAGGAGGTATATGAGCTTTCGGGTGGACAATCTACAATTCCGATGAGGCGTTTGGAGAACAAGGGCTTCTTGTTCAATTTTTTCACCCACACAGAAGAACCCAATAAGGGAAACTGTTATCGCTATTGCTATGATTTTGGTTATGCAGAGGCAAAAAACGGAGAATTGATGATTACCAAATATCCGGGAACGTATTTGTGAGGGCCTCCTCCCCTAATTTACACTACCTTTGCAAATTCAAAAGACAATAGTTTATGGCAAAGTCTCCCAAGAATGATCAAGGCAATGGCAAAAAGTTCCAAGTTAGACAACCTGGAGAAAAACGCAATCGCAAAATAGACTTTGATAAAACAGAGCCCAAAAAAACAAAGTTTTTTGGAGAGAATAGTGGCGGTTCTGCAGGACCAAAATCTTCAGAAAAAAGAGGATTTGGAGAACGACCAGAGAAGCCATCATTCGGAGGACGTTCAGAGAAGCCAACCTCTGGTAATCGCCCCGATAAACCAGCCTACGGCAATCGTTCAGAGAAGCCATCATTCGGAGGACGTTCAGAGAAGCCAGCCTATGGCAATCGCCCCGATAAACCAGCCTATGGCAATCGTTCAGAGAAGCCAGCTTTTGGAGGACGCTCAGAGAAGCCAACCTATGGCAATCGTTCAGACAAACCCGCCTTTGGAGGTCGTGATGAAAATCGCAAAGACGCGCCCAATCGCGGTGGTTTTGTGAGGAACGAGAGACCCAAGTTCGGACCAGACAGAGGGCCACGTGAAAACAACCCCAGATTTGAAAGCGGTGCGCCACGAGAGGAGGGATCAAGGGGAGGTTTTAAGCGCAGCAACCCACGGTTCATGGAAAAGGGTGGATTTACAGGTGGTGATCAATCAGGCAAACCCAGATTTCCCGGTGATCGCAGTGCCAGGTTTAGCAAGGATGGCGACGAAAAGAAACCGTTTAGTCCCCGCGAAAGCCGTGGCGGATTTGACAAACCGAGATCTTTCGACAAGTCGCAGGGGTTTGATCGACCCAATCGTGGCGATCGACCAGGTGGATTTGATCGACCCAACAATTTTGGGGATAAACGAGCCTCTGAAAGAAGTCAAGGTGACAGACCTGCCAGTGGATTTGGCAAACCGCGCAGTTTCGACAAACCCAAGGAGTTTGGCAATAAGCGAGAGTTTTCAAAACCTCGGTTTTCCGATGACGGCGCAGACAAAAAACCATTTAACCGTGAAAAACCCATTGAAAGAGACCGTGAAGATCGCGTTTCTAAACCATCAAGTAGTAGCGGAGTTAAAGGGCTAGCGAAGTTTAAACCCAGAGGAGCAAATTCAGAGGAGATTCAAAGCGAAGAAAGAAATACCCCAACACAAAAGACCTATGGAATTCCAAAGGCAGAACGTGCTGAAACCCCCATTGGATTCAAAGGGAGCAAGCGTGAATACAATCGTGTAACTAGCAATTTAGAAAAAGGAACTGAGCACGCGAATAGCAATGAAATTAGATTAAACCGATACATCGCCAACAGTGGAATTTGCTCACGAAGAGAAGCTGATGACCTTATTTTACAAGGTTTGGTACGCGTGAATGGCGAGATTGTAAAAGAACTTGGCACCAAGGTAACCCCTTACGATGTTGTTAAGGTTGAAGACCGTAAAGTTGTGCCTGAAAAGCCAGTATATATCATCATGAATAAGCCCAAGGGGTTCATCACAACCACCGATGACCCAGAAGGTAGAAAAACCGTGATGGAGCTGATTGATTTACCTGGTAAAGAACGCATATATCCAATCGGTCGACTCGATAGAAATACTACCGGTGTATTGTTGTTGACGAACGATGGGGAAATGGCCCAGAAGCTAATGCACCCGAGTTTTGAGATTAAAAAAGTATATCGCGCAACCCTCGACAGAAAACCCACCAAAGAGCACATGATGCAACTGGTTGAAGGCGTAGAACTTGAAGACGGAATGATGGCTTTTGAGCAGTGCGGTTTTGTAGAAGAAGGAAAAGACACTGTCCTTGGCATTGAAATCAAAAGCGGCAGAAATCGCATCGTACGAAGAATGTTCGAGCATTTTGGTTACGAAGTAACCGGCTTGGATCGTGTGTTGTTGGGCGAGTTCGACAAAGTCAAATTGGGTCGCGGCAAATGGCGTTTTTTAACCGAAAAAGAAATGAATTACGTAGATCGGTTGAAGCGCACCAAAGCCAAGAAGCCGAAAGCGTAACTCAATCCAACAAACAACGGAATCGATCGTGTTTTTGGTTAAGGGGATTGTAGCTTGTTTACCAAAAGTGAATCGGCTTGCATTTGGTTTTGGATGACCCGCCAGTGCATGGGCCATAAATTGTTCAGCCCATTGTTTACAGCATTAGCCGTGCCTAACGATAGCCCATTCCACCGCAGCCCAACGACACCTTTTTGATCGATTATTACTGGCAAAAATGCCCGTTTGTAATACTCAAGGGCTTGATGAATGTTTATCTCTATCTGTTGGTACGCCATGGTTTTTTGGGCTAATAAATCATACTCTGGGTGCACCTTCCATTGGTTTTTGTTGCTTTGCCCAGCATTCACACCTGTTTGTTTTACTCCAGGAAGTAGCGCGGGCAGGTTTGGATAGTAGTCATGCCAATCTCCGGCACGCACCACCATCAAACCATCTTGTAGGTCATACCCCATAAACTCATCGTTTAAAAAAAGGGGTAATCCTTTGGCCGATTTCATTTTTGCAACCTTTGGAAGCCTCAACTTTTCACGTGATGTTTTTCTCAAAACGGCAAAAAAGAAACCTTCTCCCAAGGTTTTGCTGGGCAACATGCGATATTTTCCCGGCTCTATTTCAACAATGCCTAGGGTTTCGGGAAATTCAAACTCCATTATCTCCGCACCCAATTCTTCAACAATGTGGTTGATGTTATCCTCGTTTTCCTGTCGGTTGTAGGTACAGGTGCTATAAATCATTACGCCACCTTCTGCCAAACTTGGCCAAATATCATGAGCAATTCTTTGCTGTCGAGAAGCACATAGCAATACATTTTCGAGGCTCCATTCAGCGATTGCGTCTGGTGTTTTACGGAACATTCCCTCTCCACTACAAGGCATATCAGCGACAACAATTTGAAACAAACCCCTCAGCTCTCCTAGCAATTTGGCATCGGCCGAAGTAACCACGTGATTTCCCTGTCCCCATTTGCAAAGATTTTCAATCAACGTGCCCGTTCTACCCGAAATCACCTCGTTGGCAACCAACAAATCGCCGGGTCTTAAATGTGTTGCAACATGTGTGCTTTTTCCACCGGGCGATGCGCAAAGATCGAGTACCACCGCACCGGGGTCGAAATGCACCAACAAGCGTTTTACCAACTCGCCAACCACCATGCTATTTGCCTCTTGCACATAGTATGCCCCTGCGTGAAAAGCAGGATCGGCAGTAAACAAAGGTCTCGAATCCAACAAAAAACCGTCCTCACAATGCGGAATAGCACAATTTAAAACACCACCACGAAAATCATCGGGGATAATTCCCTTTGAACGATTGATGCGGATGCTCACATTCGGATTTTCATTCAAAGAGGATAGTAAATCATCGCACAATTCCTTAGGAAGCGATTCTTGGGTTTGGACAACAAAGGAGGCAGGTAAATTTACACTCATGACGCATTAAGATTAAACCACAATGTATCTCCCACAACCCGTGTATAGGATTGGAAATTGTCTTTGAAAAGCAAACCGGTACCGAGCCCTTGTGGCATCGATGGTTGATATTGTGACACCCATTGGGCGATGCTCGCCAAACCCACATTTCCCTCCAAAGCACTCGTGCTCCACCAACCTATGTTTTGCTTTGAGGCAACCTGTATCCAAGCGTCTGCGATGTCTGTTCCTCCGAGCAATGTGGGTTTGAGAATGATGTATTTGGGCCTGGCCCAAGACAATAGAGACGAACCACTTTGGCCATAACAACCATCTTTTGTTGGGTGTATTCCAATGAGCGATTCGTCTAAAGCGATATCAATGGGGCTTTCCCTACAAATTTGATCTAGGCTGGGTGATCCGGCACGAACAGGTTGTTCTATCGAATGTATTTCGAATCGCTTCAATTCCTTTAGTTGCTCCAGCGCGGCATCTTCTTGAAAACCTCCGTTGGCATCAAGTCGCAATTCCAAAGCAAAGGCTGTATAATGTTTGCGGATTCGCTCAATTAAGCGACATTCTTCGTCAAAGTCCAAAGCACCCACCTTTATTTTAATGCAACGAAAGCCCGCCTTGAACTTTGAAATCGCTTCTTCGTACATCGCTTCAACGCCATTCATCCAAACCAAGCCATTGATTTTCAAGCCTCGCTTTCCAGCAGTAAAATCGTTGTTTACCCAATGAACAGTTTGTTTGGCTGAGGTGGGTTTATTGCGCTGCTGAAATTGCAAATTTTTCCAAGCAGCGTGAAGCGCAAAACGCAAACTTGGCAGGGCCTCAGACTCACCGGGTTCCCAATGGGCAAGCAGGTCGAAAAGATCGCTTTCGGCGAGCTCCGTATCCAACAAAGGAGACAAAACAGCGGCGAGGTCAACCTTTCCATCAATGCTTAAATCGGGAAGGGGTGCGGCTTCTCCAATACCTGTGTGCTGGTTGTCGCTCAACGATAATAGAATGCTCGTTTTCTGAATATACTCGCCCCGACTTGTTTTGGCCGGTTTGAGGAACTCCATGGATTTGGTTTGAAACTGTAGCCGCATGGGTGTTCTTATATTTAGTCTTTATCAGGTCCCAAAAAATCTACAATAAAAAATGATAGCAACGCATACACAACCACCATCGCCAATATCGTTAGTGATAGTTTCTTCAATTGTAAGTTAAGGTCTTCGCGATCTCCAGGTTTCGCGGATTTGACTTTTTGATAATGACTCGACAATTGAATGAATATGGGGGAGAAGACACCCAGCATAAAAACAGATTGTGATCCCCACATGCTTGTCCATTCGAAGTATCTCTTTTCGAAAGTGAGTAGCGACAGAGGTATCAAGGCGCCGCCAATCAATAGGAGTAAACGATGGTATCTCAATGTTTTTGATTCACCCAATCGCACGGCCAGTGTTTTTTTGCCGATAGCTTGGTCGGAAAGCAGATCTCGGTAATTATTCACATTCAAAACCCCGGCACTCAGAAAGCCCAAACCGAGTCCAGCAAAGACAAACACATCAAGATATCGGCTCGAAGCCACATCGTAAAAAAAGCCATTGAGTAAACCCATGCCCAAAACGGGAACTAGGCCAAAGAAAAGGACAACAGAGAAATCGCCCAGACCCCAGTAGCCATAAGCATTTTTACCCAGTGTATATCCCAGAGCGGCAAGGAT
>Ga0255116_1000024_pt1 | contig 37823 bp, 58 predicted proteins | sample Law_Law_RepC_8h_FD_188476 | JGI IMG/M metagenome (GOLD analysis project Ga0255116, IMG submission 188476) | Freshwater microbial communities from St. Lawrence River, New York, United States - Law_Law_RepC_8h | ecosystem: Environmental > Aquatic > Freshwater > River | place: USA: New York...
GGCTCGAAGAGAACGCGGTCGAGGGGTACGAGGCAGACATGACGGAAGATGCTGTCGCTGACTTGTTCCTTGAAGCCTCGATCAAGGATGCCTCTGCGCGGCGTGACGGACTTGTCGAGATCCTGCGGGACTTCGAGTACGCTCTCGGTGAGTCGGGTACGCCTAAGTACTACCCACTGCAGATTGGAGCAACAGCGCGCATCTCCAAAGAGTTCATCACTCAGATGTACACGAGCCCCGTGTTCGAGGAAGCAGTGCAGAATGCACCCGAGCTCAATGCCCGGGACGCAGAAGGCACGTTCAAAAAGTTCGTCCGGGCTGTGAGGAGCTTTGTAGGAACCCTGATCAAGGGTAAGACCACGGCTCCTGCCAAGGTCCCTGACTACAGCGTTCTCCGTGACTTGCTCGCGGCTCAGGGAGAAGTACGCCCTGTCTCTGCCCGGCGTCCTGGGCCAATTGTTGCTCCCGTTATCGCGCCAGCAGCCCCCGCTCCTCTAGCCGTCGTGCGCAAGGTTGCCAACTTCAGTGTACCCCCTCTCTACCGCACGCGGGAGTTCACGTCAGTCTTTGGTCAGGCAATCGATAGGGCAGTAGCTGCCGCAGGCTTCTCCAGAGACTTCTCTCAGGTAATTGTTGAGGTAGAGGCGACTGAACTCGAACGCGAGGCCAAGGCTGAAGACGAGGCTGTAGCCTCCCTCGCTCCCGTTACCAGGATCGAGGAAGCCGGGAACCTTGCTTCCCTGCCCGATGATGCGTCCGTCGAAGACATCACAGAAGCCGCTCCCCGTACGGCGGCAGCCTCAGTAGCCCTCGCAGCCGTGTACAAGGAATTCGGAGCCTGGAGCGCGGCAGTCAAGCGCAGGCTAGGGGCTGCCATGGGGCGCTTCGCCAGGACCATGTGGAACGGGCTGAAGGCGGTAGCTGCTATCGGGCTCGCTGCATCCATGTACATGGGCCCGCTGTCCCCGGACACGGCTGCCGAAGGCAACCCCACAGCAGCTCAACTTCAGGAAGAACTCACGCAGGATGAGTTGGTGGCTGCCTCTGTATCTGTTGGGGCAGTAACCCAGCCTAACGCCTATCCATCTACCGAGACCCGTCCTGCTCCTGAGATCACTGATGTCGAGTTCAGCCAAGGCTTCCGCACAGGAGCCACTGCCGCGCTTAACAAGGTCGACTTCCAGAAGACCCACTACGTTCAGTTTGGAGATGAGGTCAACGCGATGGCCCTTGAGGCAACGCCTCTGACGCCTGCAATGAAATCCCTCACGTCCCTCATGGGACAGAAGGAAGGCACCCGCGCTACGGGACCCAACCGCCTCCTCGCTCCAATCTTCCGCCATGGCGGGATCCGTGGATCTCAGGACGAGATCCCGTGGTGCGCGATGTCCGTAAGCTACGCCCTTACAAAGGCAGGGGCTCCCACGCACAACGTCTTCGCGAGCCAGTTCCTGTCGACCGGGAAGCGTGTAGATACTCCACAGGTTGGAGATGTTGTCGTGTTCAACAAACGCAACGAGAAGGACAATAGCATTGACACTGGAACTGCAGGGCACGTCGGCTTCTTCATGGCGGACCTTGGCAACTACATCCTCGTCCTCGACGGGAACGTCGAGGACAAGGTTGCGATCACGGCTATATCCAAGCGGCGCTTCATGCAGTACCGCAGGATCACGACTCCTGGTACCCGCGCTCCCTTCACTGTAACCTTGTCCCAGGGAGCCGCGAACCGCATGGCCGCAGGCTTTGCTACAGAGGACGACATCCTTGAAGCTCAAGAGCAGATCCAGGGGGTCATAGAAGACGAGCATGCTGCTTTCTGGGGCACGGCTCCCCAGGTTCTTGGAACCCGTACACGGATACCAGCTGCCCGGCTGCGGGGAGACCAGATCTCTCTTTCCTCTGAGCTGTCCCCTGTAGAACGTGTTTGGAAGACTGAGCACGAGCTCGGGCACTGGCTCTACAGGGACACGGCATACCGGGAAACATTCACCCGTCTGTGGGCTTCCCTGACAGATGACGAGCGGAGGACCATCGATGCCGAAGTCACTGCGCTGTACAGCGCGGAAGAAGTCGATGAAGAACGTCAGGTGCGTGCGCTGGAGCTCGTTCGCAGAAATGCCGCAGGCAAATCCGCGTGGAAGAAGTTTACGGACGCAGTGGCGTCGCTGTGGAAAAAGATTACAGGGAGCAGGCACGAGAACCCTGAAGAACTGGCTGCCCGCATGGTGGCCGTTGCCCGGCATGAAGTCTTTGTCCTGCGCCGGGTGATGCCAGAGATCGTGGACGCAATCAACTTGTCTACAACGGAAGACGGAGCCGCGAAGGATTCCGGGGACCGTTACTCGCTGGCAAACAGAGTGCGCGGGACCTCAGACACTTCGGACCTGGCCTTCCTGAATCAGAATGCTTCGTGGGTGGACGAGTACGACCGGGCAAATCAGAAAAACAAGGATTCTTCAGATGCTCTGGCGTCTGAATATCTGCGGACGGCGCTTGATCGGGTCGTCGAGTCGACCGGGCAGTCCTCCCGGGAGGCCAACACGGTACTCACAAATCTGCGCAAGGACAAAGTGTCCGAGGCGCTGACGTACTTCGACGGGAATCCAGGATACCGCCCTGTGGAAGCTGCGGCGGTGGTCGGAGTGTTGTTACGGAAGAGAATCGACTGGCTGGCGCAGTCGGAAGACGCCCAAGGCAATGTGCTTCCGGGTGGACTCAGGAGCCAGAAGATTGATCCGGGGAACGAGCACATCGGCAGCGCGTTCAATGCGGCCATCGCAGCGGGTGCTGTGCGCGGCATACGTCAGGGCACCAGGCCCGACAAAGCGTACGAAGCGGCAGTCGAAGATTTTGCGAAAGCCGACAAAGCAGGCGGCCGAAAGACAGACCGCCGGGGGTGGGTATCATACGCGCAGGGAAGCGACGCAAAAGCCCTGGAGGCAGACACTGCCGGGGCGGCTGGTCGGTGGTGTATCGGAGCCGGGGCAGCGTCCGGGTACTTGAGCCGAGGCGGGTTTGAGATATTCTTCGATGATGACGGGCGCGCCCGCGTGGCCATACACCACTCCGACGGGGGCATCAACGAAATCAGTGGGAGCTTTGGAGACCAGAACCTGCGCGACGGGGAAGGAGAGATCGCTGTGGCAAAAGCGGAGGAAATCGGATTGCGCGGGACGGAGGATATACTGGCAGATATCGACAGAAAAAGGCGGTTCATGGCGTCCAGAAACGGCGGTACGATCGACGAAGACCTGTTGTATGTGGACGCGCAGACTGGCGAGTTCGTGTGGGATACCGACAGGAGGCACCAAAGGTACGGAAGCACTCCGTTGTTCGAGACGACTCAGGAAGATGTTGCCCGATTGAAGGATTACATGTCTTCGTTGGGCCTTGATAGCGCGGCGTTCCTCGAACGCGCAGCAATGTCCGGGGATATCCCTCGTGTTAAAAAAGCCGCCAGGCATCCACTGACTCCCGCAGGTGTTCTAACAGACCTTTCTGAAGACCCGTCGCAGGCCGTGCGCTATGAAGTAGCCTATAACCCGTCCACCCCGGCCAGCGTGCTTGTAAAACTGGCAGGAGACAGCAGATCGGACGTGCGCGTTGCCGTAGCCCAAAATTCATCAGCCCCGGCCAGCGCGCTTGTAAAACTGGCGGAGGACCAACGCGGATACGTGCGCGCTTCCGTAGCAGAAAATCCATCAGCCCCGGCAAGTGTGCTTGAAAAACTGGCAGGAGACGAGAACTCGACAGTTCGCGCTGACGTAGCCCAAAATCCATCGACCCCAGCCAGCGCGCTTGAAAAACTAGTGGAGGACATAGACGAGTATGTGCAGAAGCAAGTAGCCCGAAACCCATCAGCCCCGGCCAGCGCGCTTGAAAAACTGGCAGGAAACGAGGACCCGACAGTCCGCCGTGAAGTAGCTAAAAACCCCTTAACCCCGGCCAGCGCGCTCGACTTACTAGCGGATGACCCGGAAGAGTATGTGCGGAAGCAAGTAGCCCTAAACCCATCAGCCCCGGCCAGCGCGCTCGAAAAACTAGTGGACATCCCGGACACGTACACGCGGATGAAGGTAGCAGAAAATCCATTAACCCCGGCAAGTGCGCTCGAAAAACTGGCAGGAGACGAGGCCTCTTCCATTCGCTATGCAGTGTCCCGACACCCATCGACCCCGGCCAGCGCGCTTGAAAGACTTGCGGGGGACGAGGAATCGGCCGTCCTCTTCGCAGTAATTCGACACTTATCAACCCCGGCAAGTGCGCTTGAAAAACTAGCGGGTAACCCGGACTATTTCGTGAGCTACAGGGCCAGAGAGACACTTTTGGAAAGGGGCACGACCCCTCGGGTGCTTGGAACCCGGCGTCGTGAATCCCCAGTCCGTCGCCTGCCTCAGGCTCTTCGTGACTCGTTGCCCGAAGACGATATTCAGGATATCGAGGACATGTACGCAGTATTCACAGGAGCATCTCACCAGTCTCCATTCACGCTGGACGATGCCATCTACGCTGGCCGCCCCACGCGCATGGCTCTGACGTGGTTGCTCAATGAAGACCTCCGCCGTCTGATTTCAAGTGGCAACGCTAGTGAGGGGGCAAGGGCTGCTGACTTGTCTCACGCCTTGGCCGTCCTGACTGAGAGTGGAGGAGACGTTGCCGGAAAATCCGTCACGGAGATCTACGACATGCAGACGGCTCCTGGGATTCGCGAGGCCTCGCTGAAAGCATTCTTGCCGCTAGGCATCACGGTCAAGAGCCGCATTGCTTCGACTCCCGGGTTCTTCACTCCCCGGGCCCTGCGCATTGATTCCAAGTTCCACGCAACGACGAACGCGCTGTCGGCTGCGAGGAATATCTTTACTAGCGTTGCAGGAGCAGCTTCGCCAGACACACTGACATGGAAGCTCATGACGGCCAAAGACCCTGCCAAGGTCCTCTCCCTTGTGCCGGAAGCCTCTCGCCCTGCACTTGAAGCTGCACGCTCAACACTCCGTTCCAACTACGCGGAGATCTCAGGCAAAAGTCTGGCGACTCTGACGGGGATGCCTGAACTCTGGGACCTGGCTTCCCGGCTTGAGGCCCTGAAGGAAGCTGCAGTGAACCCTACTGCCACAGCCGACTCCAGAGGCATGATGATCCCACGCCTTGCTGCGGTCCTCAAGGAAGCAGGACTCGACGCAGCGGAGATCCTTCCCGTTCGCCAGCAGATGGCCACGTACAAGGACGACGCTGCACAGTTCAGCAACGTCGTGAGCGAGGCTGCCCGTAAGGCTGTCAACAGGTTCGCCATGGGGAGGAAGCTCTCGGCAGCCCGGCTCGAGTTCATGTCTGCCGGGTCCGAGGCTCTGGCTTTCCGGGACAAGGCTCAAGGACTTGTGTACAAGATCAAGCTCCCACAGCGCATGGGTTCGGATACAGGGTTCTCCTTTGACGTGGCTCCTCCTACGGCCGCGCCGGAAGAAGGAGAAGTCCTCTTCAACCTGACTGATGGCCTTGGGCGTTCCCCTTTGTGGCAAGAGCTCAACGAGATGCACACGGCGGTGCCCGGGATCGTCGATCACGAAGTCGTTGGCTTCACTGACTTCGGAGCCCTGATCACTGTTCAGAAAGACGTGCGCGGGCAGTCCTATTCCCCAAGCGAAGACGCAGGAGTCATTGAAGAGTGGATGGAGGTCACGGGAGCCCGTAAGATTCCTGCGGGCCGCTTGTATTCGGAAGACTTTGCTAGAGACGCTACGTCGAATGCCTTTAGCATCGTGGACGCTGCAGGATTCACAAGGATCCTTGCAGACGTGCGTCCTGCAAACGCTTCGGTCCTCAATGGAGCCTTCCTCCTGTTCGATCCTGCTATTTCTCCCGCTGTCGAGGGCGAGGCTAAGGGGATGCTTGGGACTCGTGCTCGCGAGCGCGCCGCCACCCCTGATGAACTCATCAGGAGGTTCAATCTGACATACGACACGCTAAGTGCGTCGGAGAAAGTGGTCTACGACAAGGTCGACAGACAGGCATTCTTGCGCAACCCGTGGCTTGCAGTGCTCGCCCGGCGCATGCGTGAAGGCCAGATATCGGCAGGCGAATACGCCGATGCTGCAGAGCTTGTCGATCCTTTCGTTGTCAAAGGCCCCGAGGAAACCCCATCCCATACCAGTATCCGGAAGTACATGGAGATGTCGAAGCCTACGCCGACGCCCGAAAAGCTGTCCCGGATTGGCGCAGCAGTACCCGAAGGAACAGTATATGAGTTCCGCATTGACATCCCTACCTATAATGCTTCAGCGGAGGCAGGAGACGCGGTGTATGCCATAACGGTGCACGAAGCAGTGCCTGAAGGAGCAACCCGGGTAGGTGATGGGGTGTCGTTTATTGGAATTGCCAAGGTGCTGAACCCGACATTCATGACCCGCGCCATCTCGGGGAAGGGAGACGCCTCTATGATCGCAGCTGGAAGTGGGAAGACTCCACTAGCTACTGTCAAGGGAATCTACCAGAGCATTTCGCAGGTTCCTGCCGACATTACTGACGCAAATGTATGGACAGAGGTTGGGTACAATCCGATCCGCTCCAGTTACTTCGTAGACGTACGGAGCAAGCAGGCTGTTGTGGGGGGATCCGAAGCCATCATGATCGGGCCGCGGGTTTTCGTCAAAGACGCTGTCTTGGAACCCAGGAACCGGGACGCTGTTCCTGGAGGGCGCGCGGACGATAACAAAATGCGGGTCCTCTATACGCGTGCCCGCAGCTCCCGTCGCACGATCCCTATCGTCTCAAGCCTGTTGTCGATTGGAAAGGACAAGGTCACCCGCAACAAGGAAGTGGAAGCCGCCCTCGGGATCACCAACATGTCCCGCTGGGTCAGCGAGAAAGGCAAGTGGGGCGATCTTTACAAGGTCCAGAAGGAGCTTGAGAACAACGTGCAGCGAGCTGTGACTCTGTCTGAAACCCTCTTTTCGGCTCTGACCAGCCGCATGAACAGGGCCGGGCTCAACAGCAAGGACATGACGGCGCAGCAAAAGCGCCAGGCTGCAGACGTTGACACGGTGCTTGGAACTATTGATACCCTGCGTGACGAACAAGCTGCGCAAGCCGCCGAGAAAGAGCGTTCCCGCGAACGCCGCCGTACTGCCTTTGGTGTGGCCCAGCGCCGCAAGCTCGCGGATCAGATGACGGCTGCAAACCGCGCCACTGAGCTTGTCTCCATCGCTACTGAAGCCAATGTCAGCTATGCCCGCATCGAGACGGCGTATCAGGATGCCATCCTCGAAGCCGAGCGCACTGCTACCCAGGCCTTTGTCCAGAAACAGGCTGAGGCTGCACAACGTCTACGGGCAGACAACCTCGTACCAGTCCTCGAAGCTGCTCAGAATCTCCGCAACCACTTGAACGACCTGTCCCAAAAGATTCAGGCTACCACGGGAGCGGATTCCCGGATCAGGGCTCACTACAATGCCCGATTCGGCATTCACCTGTCACGTTACTACGAGATCCATGACAACCCTGCCTACGCCTCGTGGCTCTGGGGCGCAGACCCGGAAGCCGTGAAGGTGCGCAATGCAGGCCTGACTTGGATCCGCAATGCCCGTGCAACAAAGTTCGCGGCCGATCTCAAGTCCCGGATGCGTGGAGCCACGAATCAGGAAATCGAGCGCGCAGCCAAAGACCTCGCGAGCAAACTCGACAACTCAGGCCTCATGCTGGAGCTCGAAGACATCATCCAGAAGCACATGAACCGGGGAGGAGTCGGAGGCGTTGGAATGCCCGGCCTTCTCAATGGCTCGATTCTGATGGAGCGGATGAACGTGCCTCCTGAGCTCCGTACGCTGCTTGGAGAGTACAAGGACAATGTAGCAGTGGCTGCACGCACAGCTCTCGAGATGGGCGTGTACTACGCCAACTACGTGTACCTCGACGGGGTACGTGTGGAGCTTCAGACGCGCCAGAACGAACGTGATGCCCGAATTGGAGAGCTCCAGAACAAGATCTCATCTGCCAAGCCCCTGACATCAGAGGAGGACGCTGAGCTCACCCGGCTCAAGCGTACCATGTTCATCACACACGATCCTGCTGACGCTACGAAGTACGGACTCGAACTGTTCATCCCGGCCACGACGATGATCAACAAGGCTGCCTTTGGACCTTTGCAAGGGTTCTACGGTCCCCCAATCACTGTCGAGGCCATGCGGGACCTTGAAGGCGGGGGCGGGACGAACGCTATCCTCAATGGGTATGCTGAGCTCCTTGGAATCACCATGAAGTCTTTCACGGTGTGGAACCTCCGCGGGCAGGCCAGGAACTTCCTGAGCTCGATTGCCTTCATCCCTGCTTCCGGGCACATCTCGATTCCAGTGTGGCGCAAGTCAGGACTGTCCGGGGATAACAAGGCCTCAGCCTTATTCAAGCAATTCGGTGCCCTTGGAAACGCTCGGCTCAAGGACCGCATCGAAGCCGTGGGCCTGGAGAAAGCCATGGCCGATTTCACGGACATGTACGTCAAGAGAGGCATCGTTGGCGGGTCCGATGCAGCCGTGTTCCGGGAAGAAATGCGCAAGGTAGCGGGTAAAGACTACGGGGCAGCCATCTCCCGTGTTCTCTCCCAGTACAACGCTTCTGCCGCTACGGTTTCGACCGCCGCAGTGCCGTTTGCTGAAGTCTTCAAGACGATCGACCGCTTCATGACTGAAGTCCACCGTGGCTCTGACGACTACTTCAAGAAGATCCTCTTCGAGCTGGAGTACGCTGCGAGGCTTGAGGAGTTTGGAGTCAAGATCGAGAAAGGGCTTCCCGTGATGACGGACAAGGCAGCCCGGCGCATTATTCAGGTCTACGGGGACAAGGCACTTCTGACTCCGTCCAACATCGCTGAGGTTGGCTCTGACGAAAAAGCTAAAGCTCTCTTGCTCATGGAAGTCGTTTCGGCCGAAGCCACGTTCTCCAAGATCCCGTACTACAACCGCCTGCCTGAAGTCGTCAACGCCTTCAAGCGCCAGAAGCTTGGATTGGCATCGGCTCCCTTCATCTCATGGCCTGCCGCAATCTGGAGCCAGCCTTACAAGGCCTTCAAGACCTTCCAGCAGGATCGCGCGGTTCCCGAAACCCGGGACCGTGCAGCCAAGACGGCTATCGCGTATGGAGCAACCGCCATCGGGTGGAGCACGTTCGTTGGCACGACTCTGAGTGCAATCGTCTGGGCTATCTACCAACTTGGCTTTGGAGATGAGGACAAGAAGATCCGCCCGGTGTTCGAGCTCAATTCAGACCAAAGCCGTGCGCTGCAGGACTTCCTCAACAAGGACTTCTACAAGTACCGCTCTATCGCACTTCTCGGCATGCGGGGTGACAACCCCGTGTGGGCTGACGTGTCCTGGATGACTCCATGGTCCACGATCACTGACGTCGCGACTCCGTTCTTCCATCCCCGGGCTTTTGAGTCGGGTACGGACTTCTCCGACGCGATGAAAGCCTCCATCGACAAGGTGCTCAAGACTGTCCTTAGTCCCCAAATCCCGATCTCCAATGCCTTTGACGCGCTGACGGCCGACGACTTCAGGACGAAGAATGCTTCGTTCGGGGAGAAACTGTTGAAGGTTGCAGGAGCTGTTGCCGCCCCCCTCGTTCCCATGACGCTCAAGGACATGAGCAAGGCCTACTACGCAGCCGGAACCGAGCGCGGGTGGACCGAAGCCGTGTCCATGGTTACAGGTCTCAAGATCAATGAGACAGACATCAGGGACGTCCTGGCCAAGACTGCCCGGTCAGTTGCGGCGCAGGACAGTGATACGATGGACAGGTACCGCCGTCTCCTTACCAACGGCCGGGCTGATGACATTGGGAAGCTCGAAGATACCTACGAGGAAGGCATGAACGACATGCGCCGTTTGTACCTTGATCTGTACCAGAAGATGAGCTCGGCTGCCGTGTTCATCCCCGCAGCTGACGCCAACAAGATCATCCGTGAAGAAGGTAAAGGCCTAGGCTTTGCCCGTCTGGCAGAACTCGAGAAGGGAGTCTTGAGTGGGTGGAAGCCTGGCCAGACGACGCTCGAACGCGCTGCGCGGATGGCTCAGAAAGAAGGGGGCGATGACCGGGTGCGCAAGGCCAGCGAGCTTGTTGAACAGTACGGGGTACAGTCGCTCAGATAAGGATTTCCCGGTACACCTTGCCATCAGATGGGAATGTGCCGACGGCCCCGGACACGGAGTAGTAGTAAGCTCCGTTGTCCGGGTACGGCCGGAAGGGGCTTGAACGGTAGTACCTCCCCATCATCCCCGAGTGCGCGTTAGATTGGACTGTCCCCCAGGAAGCAATCGAGGCTCCCATGATCGGGTCGCGGACCAGATACTTCACGTTGCCGACCGAAAGCGCCTCTGCCTGTACCCGCATATGGGAAGGAAGGTTCGTGTTTGTCCGGACGTTGGCTGCCCCGAAGGTCCCGTTTACCGCCCCGTCGATGAGGAGTAGAGTGCTCCAGTTGTACACGGACGAGTAATCTCCTGCAGCCACGTCCGCCAGCCGGGTATTCGTGACAATGGCTCCACCAGCAGTCATGTCGCTGTCGTAGCCCCCCGTCATGTCCACCCCCCGCAGGATGATCGCCTGATTCTGGGAGTTGGAACCCCGGACCATGACTCCTGTTCTCACTGCCTCGATATGGACGTTGTCAATCGTGGTATGGGCTCCCTGAGCCCAGATTCCTGTATCAACGATCGGGCGGCTCCCATCTGTCCGCATGTCGATGGTTCCTGATGTGATGCTCGCGACCGTTGAATACTGGCCAATGGCGATGGGGACAGAGTACGCATGCATCCCGGCCGTGATCCAGAAGTCCTTGATCGACAGACCGTTGATGATGGCTTGCTGCGCGGAAATTGTCGGGTGGGAGATCTTTCCAATCCCGTAACCCGAAAAGTTGCTGATCGAGATGTTACGGATAACAGAATTCTCCTCGATCCACCCATAGGTCGAGATCCCGCTGACGAACTTGGTTGGGTTTGCAGTGCATGCGTACGTCGCGTTGAGCCCCAGCCCACGCACGTTCGCGTTGAAGGACTGAGATGTGCCGGGCGATGCGCTCCCAATCCAGATCATTGCCGAGTGAGCCGCAGTCCCGTAGTAGGCATCGTCCCTCCAGGTGTCTGCAGTCCACCCAGACGTTGCAACGAGGAGTGTACGCCCGGCACCCATTCCTCTCAGCTCGCAGTTCCGCCCCGCCATATCGAGGGGCCGTGCTACGTAGTATGAGCCAGCATCGAGCTCGATGGTGTTCCCGGGCATGCTCGGAGGGGTCGTCTGGATCGCGCAGTTGATGGGTATGTCGTCGCGGGACGTCGTGTCTCCTACCGAAGGATATGTGGTGAGACGGGCGTACGCGCCCCACCAGACAGGGCGCAATACGTCTTTGCGGAAGTTCCCGGTGATCTGTCCCGGTGTGAATCCGTAGAATACTTGGCGGTGCTCGCATTCGAGTGTCCCATCAAATAGAATAGTTCCCGCACCCTGTTGAACAAAACCATGGGCCCCTGTTACGACCGTATGGCGCTCGGGAATGGTAACGGGTTCAGCAATCGCGATGGATGCCCCGAGAGTGATGCGTGTAGCCGGGGTTCGTGCGAGGGCTGTTCTGAACGCGCTGTAGGTCCGGACGGTGTATACTGGGGTGGAAGCCATGGCTGGCGCAGACTAAGCTGATAAGCGCCAACGGGCAACCTCCATCATTAGCGGGTTGACTGCCCACTCGTAAAGAGCCACTATACGCAACGTCACGATGGACCCTCATATTCTGCGCATTGTATCGAGGGGGAAGACCCCGGCAACAGGTCGCCTTGAGCATCTTCCCAAGCTCTGGCTGCATGCTCCGGTGCGCTTTGAACTTGCCTGCGCTGCCCCCGAGGACACTGCGGCGGCTCTTGCTGCGACTCCCACGTACTCGATCTCGATCCACTCGCTGGATGCTTCGCGGCAGCCTGTAGACGATCCCCTTCTGTGGTACGATGAGGTATCCTCTGAAACAGCCAATGATGGCAAGTCCAAAGGGCCCCACGCTATTTTTGACCTGAGCGCGGCCGACATCGCTAACATTACAGCGGCCGGGGAATACTGGCTCGCGTTTCATGCGTACCCAGGCGGCGAGCGCATTGTCAGAGCCGCAGGCTACATTACCTTTACGGACGATGGCTTCCCGACCGACCCTCCTACGCCCACGCCTCCCGGTACCGTCTACCTGACTCAGGCTGCGGGGGACGCGAGATACGTGCGCGATCCTGGGGTCGTCGTAGACAACCGACTTGTGCGCTGGGACGGGGTTTCAGGGAACACGGTTCAGAGTTCAGTGGTAGAGGTGACCGACGCCGGGGACATGACTATTCCCGGGGAGCTTTCGCTCGGATCAGGTGCAGAGCTGCTGGGGATCCGGACGGACAATCTGACAGGCGATCGCACGCATCAGGCAGCGGATGAGGATGGAGTATTCGCCCTGACGGCTAACGTCAACGGTGCTCCCGACCGCATGGAGATCCGGGTGAAGTGCGATGAGACGGGGGGCGTGACGCTGGGGCAGGCTGTCTACATCTACGGGGCAAACGGAGGCAACAAGCTTATCCGCAAAGCCATCGCTTCGGGAGAGTCCACGAGCTCGAAAACCCTTGGGTTCGTATCTCAAGCGCTCGCACACAATGCATTCGGGTACGTTGTAACCGAGGGGCATGTGGATGTGTCGATTGCAAAAGGATCCGCCGTAGAAGGGGATCCTGTGTGGCTTTCCCCGGCTACGGCTGGCGGGGTGGTCTTTGGAGTGGCAGCCAAGCCCTCTGCACCTAACCACATGGTATTCATGGGCTACGTGACAAGGATCACGGGAGCCAACGTCACGGAGATTTTCGTCAGAGTTCAGAACGGGTTCGAACTGGAGGAACTCCACAACGTCGCGATCTCGGCCCCGTCTACGGGCCATGTACTGACGTGGAACGGCACCCTCTGGGTCAACTCGGCCCCAAGCGGCGGAGAAGGTGCCGGGGTTACTGACGGAGACAAGGGGGACATTACGGTTACCGCATCCGGGGCGACATGGACGATCGACAACGGGGTCGTCAGCAATGCCAAGCTCGCATCGATGCTGTCGTCCACCATCAAGGGGTCTCTTGTAGGAGGCACGCCCATTGATCTGACGGCTGCCGAAGCCACGTCGATCCTTGATTCTTTTTCCGGGACGAGCAAAGGGCTGGTGCCTGGGTCTCCGGGGGGTTCGACTATTTTTCTGAACGGGAACGGGGCCTGGTCGAACATAACTCCTTCCACCATCTCAGGGTCGACGACTGTTGGCCAAAACCTCATGCAGCTGGCCAACCCAGGAGCGATCACGTTCCTGCGCGTGAACGCGGCGAACACTGTAACGGCGAGGTCTGCGGAGGACTTCAGGACTGACCTTGGGCTCGGGGCACTCGCCACTCTGGGTCAGGTAAACACGGCGCAGATTGCCGCAGAGGCGGTCAGCAACGGAAACTTGGCAGAGGTCGCGCCTAGCACGTTCAAAGGAAATCCTACCACTGGGACGTCGCAGTCTCCAGTGGACATGACGCCTGCGCAAGCAGCGGCTATTCTTCCGGTGCTCACGCCATCACTGAAAGGGCTGGCACCGTCTTCCGGCGGCGGGACAGTTAATTTTCTGCGGGCAGATGCCACATTCGCTCAAGCTGTCGTATCGGGATCGGTGGATAAAGCGGTTCTGCGTGCCAGCGGAACTGGCGGCGCAACCACTCAAGGTTCTGCCATCGTCATCGACGACGAAACCGCCAGCACGCAGCAAAACGTCGCGATCCGAAACGTCGATCCGGCGGCTAACAGCGCAGTCGTCATCACACCCAAAGGGACTGGCGCGTTTATCCTCGGGCCGAAGCCGGATGGGACGCTGCTGGGAGGGATCTCACGCGGCGACAGTGCTGTCGATTTTCAGCGATCAAGATCCGCAGTCGGATCCGTTGCCATCGGCCAAAGATCTGTTATTCTCAACGGCCACAGTAATACCGCGTCTGGCACCTCGTCAACCATCCTCAACGGCGACAACAACACCGCGAGCAACTATTACGCCTCCGTTTTGTCCGGGCAATCTAACACGGCGTCAGGAAACGCATCCGCAGTAACGGGCACATCAAACACTGCATCCAGCGCTGACTCGGCGGTTATTGGTGGAGGTTCCAACCAGGCATCAGCGGTACGGTCTGTTTGTCTGGGAGGATTTGGCAACGCGGTCACCAGTACGGGATCTGACGGCGCAGTGATCGGAGGGCAGCTTTCTTACGTATCCGCAGTCAACGGCGTAGCCTTCGGACTGTACGCAGTAGCCAACAGGTGGGGGATGCATGCATTTGCAAATGGAAGATTCGCGCTTGTCGGAGACGCACAGCGAGGCAGCCTGACGATGCGCCGCACAACGACTACCGCCGCACAGCAGGAGCTAACCCTTGATGGCGCGGCACCAAATGCCTTTACCGCGATCAATACATCGAACCGATTGTATCTGGCGGCCAACCAAACTGTCGTAGCAGACTTCGAGATCGTAGCCCGGTCGGGGCTAGGGCAGGATTCCGCGTTTTTTCATCGCCGTGTGCTGGCTACGCGCCTCGGCGGCACTGGCTGGCCTTCTATTCTAGTCGATACAGTGCAGACCCCGACCCCTGACATTAAGAGCGCGGGAGCGGCTTCGTGGGCGGTAGATGTAACTGTGGATTCAAGCACTGGCACCATCCGACCACTGGTAACTGGAAGCCCGGCCCCTGTCACATACAGCGGCGTTACGGCATCTGCTGCAACAGACGTCATCACCGTTCCCGGATATGCTGCGGTCGATGGAGATCCGATCATTTTCACGGCACGGGCGGGCGGCTCAGGTCTTTGGGAATTTAGTGCGTATTACGTCAGAGACGCTAGCGGATCTACCTTCAAGGTATCCGTTACACGGGGAGGTGTTGCCGTGAATATCACCACCGACATGACTGCGGGGACAGTTCGGATCGGGGTCTACCAGGTCTACTGGCTTGCAGAAGTCCGCGTCAAAGAAATAGTCCAAGCCTAACCTTATGCCAGACATACTCCTTCCAACCGTCGAAGTGGCCACCGAACCAGCCGACGAACGCGCAGCCCGCGAGATACTGCAACGGATGACGCAGGCCGGGGTGGATTTCGTCAACGCGCAGCAGTGGTGCTTCGATCGTCTCTGGAAATCACCGGATGCAACGCCGCAGCAGATTCTAGCCAAGATCGGGCCGAGGGCGTTGGAGGTTTTCCAACGGGGAGGGGACGCCATCACGTTCATCCTCGGCGCGCATAGCGGACGACCCATCGCCAGCATGACGCCGGACGAGTACACGCCGCCGCTCGCGTACACCGTCCACGGAGACGGCACCATCACTCTCAACACACCATGAACATCTCCGACGCCGTAATCCTCGCAGTCCTGACGATACTGTCCGGCGCGGTCACCAAGCTCTGGGCAGACAACCGGAAGCTCTCTGCACAGGTCGCCAAGCTCTCCGAGATCCTCGGGAAGTATGTCGGCCTCAAGACATCTGTCCGGGCCTGCCCGGTTCGAGGGTGTGTGCTTCGGGATCTGGTCGCTGCAAGGCTCGACGACGGGCACGTCTACTCCGAGCCGGGAGTTGACTCGCCTTGATTCATGGGGTACTGGTCCAGTATGAACCTCAAACCCTTTATCGCGTCCAAGAAGACCTTCTTCTCGAGCGTGTTGACTGCAGCAGGAGCCATAGGGGCGATTGCCCAGCACCTGATCACTGTAGCCGATGGCCAGCCCCTGAGCCTTGAAATCGTGTTCGTGGCGCTTGCAGCCCTGGGCTCGACGCTCACTGGCTTTTTCGCTAAAGACGCAGACAAGACGGGGGTGCGCAGGTGAAAGGGTTCTTCTTTTTGTCGGTGCTCGCCCTGGCGTCGGGATCCCTGACGTCCTGCACGACGGTCCTCCCTGAACTGGTCTCGACTGAAATGTCCTTTGAGCTCAAGCGCGAGGTCTATGGAATTCCCATGTCTGCTCGCTACACGATCGGTGGTAAAAAGGGCGCTAAGGCTCCTGTTCTCATTGACCCGGTCAAGTAATAGGGCTACTCATGGTCCCATGACTGAAGCACAACAAGAGTACGCTGCCTTCATCGACCGTCTTGGTCTGAGGCATTTTTCAGGAAAAGAGTTCGCCCTCTACGCCGACCGCACGCGGAATGGAGTGAAAAATGGGGTGCCCCCAGAAGGGCTGTGGACGAACATCATCCCAACTCTTCTAGTCATCGACGAAATCCGCGAGCGTGCAGGTTCCCCCGTCACCATCACGAGCGCTTATCGCTCTCCTGCCTACAACCGGGCTGTTGGAGGCGAGTCTGCTTCCTTCCATATGAGGAACGTGGCTGTGGACATCCAATGCGCAACGCTTTCGGCAACAGCCCTCTGGAAGATCGCCGTAGGGCTGCGAGGGAAGAAGTTCAAGCTACCGGGCAACGGTGGAGACTTCCTCTTCAAAGGAGGAATCGGCAAGTACCCATCCTTCGTTCACGTCGATACCCGCGGATACAATGCCAACTGGTAAATCTGAACCATTCACGTCAAAGGGTGTCCTGATCCGCCCTGAGGGCTGCGCGACTCCTGGTACCCGTATCGCGTACATGCGCCTGGCTATCCACAAGACCCATAAGCCTGTAGCGTATACGCAGGATGCCCTGGCGGCGAAGGCTGGAGTCTCGGCTGACGCGATTCACCGTGCCGAGTCCGATGAGCTATCTCTTAAAGGAGCCTCGATTCAGTCAATCTGCCGAGCTCTGTCCATGCCTCCAGAGCTCCTCACGTGTTCCATGAGCCGATGGCTCAAGGTCGTGAACAACATTGGACTTGAGGCTCGGATCCTGGCTGCAGGGCGAAAAGACTTAGCAGCCCGAGCCCGTAAAACTTCCTCGACTCCCAACCCCAAAACCCTGATATCAGCACTATGAAAAGTAAGCCCATGTTCGGTGGCAAAGGCGGCGGTTCCAAAGGTGGCAAAGGCGGCAAAGGTGGTAAGTCCTGCTCCTGCTAAGAGCACCGTTGTCAATCCAAACCCGTAAGGAGAAACCTCTCCTTACGGGTTTTTCTTTGGGAAAATTTCCCTCGGTTCATTGTGCCGGATGTTGAGAGAACGACAAGAACTGAGCAAACAAACATTCACCATACAACGGGGAGAAACCAAGTGCAAAGAAAGCCCCCGACCTCATTAAAGACCACTTGTCCGGTTGGCCTGATCTTTGTCATCGCATATGAAGCGACGAGTTGCAAGCACGGGCATGAGATAACCCGAGCTCTGCTGCCTTCTTCATGGCAGCCACGACGAATTGAACCGACGCCGGGTCCATGTACTCGATGACTTTGAGGAGTTCCCCCTGGAACGCCTCAAGGATCACCGAGCGCACGGCCAGGTCTTTGGATGGACCTCCTGCGGTGGCTCCCGCCAGGTAAGCCGAGCGGATGCTACGAATAACCCCCTCCCATGCTGCAGATTTATCCAGTGTTTCAATGGCCATAACGTCGTTTGGCTGTAGCTAAGGATGCACAGGTGCAGCAGCAGTACGTCCTGCGCTCCCACAAGTGCTTCTTGGCATTGGGTGCCGGGTAGAAGACCCCGAAGCACACGGGGCATTGCTTGGAGGCAGTCATCTTCCAACTTGTCGCGGCCTTGGCTTCGCGGACGCCTGTTGATGCGTAGGGAGCACTCATGGCGCGAAGGTGCAGCAGAAGTGCCCGAACAGGGCCAACCAGCACAGGGAGACGGCAATGCCCAGAGCTACGTAGATGCAACGTTCAAGGAGGGAGGAGTTCACTCAAGCACCTCCGTCCACTTGGAAACAGTGCATCCATCTGCCCTGTACTCTTCTGCCTGCTCCTCGGGAATGAAGAGCGCGCGGTTCCCCGACTTGTAAGCCAGATACACGGTTCTGGGTTCGGGTTTGATCCTCCAGCGGGAGAGGTCACTGCTCATCAGAGGGCTGTGGTTCCCTGGGGTTTGCCAACGTCTGTCTGCATCAGATGGGCTGCTCCAGTCGTATTGGAGCTCCCTCCCGTTGGCAACTGACGTGTACAGGGCTGCAAGTTCGCGGGCTTTGTCTTGGGGTGTCATAGATTTGTTTTGTGGTTGTGTTGGGTGGATTGTGGTTGGAAAAAGGAGCGCTCAAGATCCTCCATAAGGATGGTCGACTCCTCCAGGTGTTTCAATACAGCCCGTAAAGACCGTGTAGGTGATCGGGCGTACAAGGTTCCCCCGATGATCGGCAGCTTGTGTTTGATGGCATCCAGTAGGGGCAGTATCTCGCCAACAAGGGGTTCTACTTCCTTGTCTATTTTTCTCATTCTGTCTTTGGTCATATGGGTGTTTAGTATCCAAAGGCAGCGATCGTGTGCTTGAACGGGGAGCCTTTGATTCCCCGTACAAGGTTAAGCATCGCGACAGCGACATTAGAGATCTCCCTCTGCGCGTGGTCAGATGCCCGAAGCCCGTAGAAGTGGGCGAAGCTTCTCCAGTTGAAGGAGACGTCGAGCGTCAGCTCGTTTGAGTACGGCAGGAAGAAGCGTGAGCTCTCCTTTGCCCGTTGTCGGCCGATGAGTGGCGTCAGCTCCTTCAGCGTGCGTTGATACAGCTTGAGGGAAGCTGCATTGTGTTTCATGAGCCGGATACGCTGACGCGCTGTCCAGTCTTCAGGAACATGGAACGTAGGAGTCTTGAGCTCCTTGTACCTCGCGGACTCTCCGTTGATGGATACCCCGATCCTGTGCTTGAGCATCTGGATATGGGTTGCCGTCTCGACTCTGACGAGGAAGTGGAGGGTCGACCGCTCGAACGGGGTGTGGTGCCCGGCCTCAGCCAGCATCTTCAGAAGAGCTGGAATCCTGCCTCTCTTTTCACTGGGCAGATCTCGGGATGTCGAGGTCCAGGCTGCGAGTGCATGGGCTCTGTCGCCACCGTAATATCCGATCAATTCAACTGTATTCATTGTGCGTTTTTGATAAAGGCTACGCCGTCTTCCCTGTGATGATATTGCGGATCTCTTCTGCGGCGAGTTCGATGTACTTCATGCGTCCCTCCCTTCTGCCTTGGCGATGGCGGCGCGGGCTGCGGTGCGCAACTCGTCCGGCAAAACAAACCCGCCAAATTCCTGCGCGGTTTTTTGGTCTTCCATGTCGTCAGAAATAATAGCCTTCAACGCCTCGAGCAGGTCCGGTGCGGCGGCGATGAGGTGGGCGTTGGCTTCAGACGGGTCGCGTGTCACCGGGTCGGTGATGTCTTCGGCGATGGAGCAGTTTCCGCCGTCGCGCCCGACGTACCACTCAAAATATCTGCCATCCCCGGCGCGTTTTGCGAACCACGGTCCCGGCGTGTGTTTCGGTTGGTCACTCATTGCTGTTCGGGGCGGGTGATTTCTTGGATGGTGCCACCGTAATGGCCTACGAGTTCAACGTGCATAGGTACGGCGACGTTGGTTGACTAGGAAAGCTCCAGCGATTGTGAGCAGGACTGCAGGGCTTGCGGGCTCAGGTACGGACTGGGGCACGCAGTGCCATGCCTGCCCATCGAAGTAGCAGACGCCCCCAGGGCCATCACTGCCAAGAGTGTATGGCCGCTGGGCTGCTGCAGGCAGAGCAGACAGCGCGAGTAGTAGCAGAAGGTGCTTTTTCATAGATAGAGTTGGTGGTAGTGGTTCTGACGGATCCCGTCAAGGGTGGTCGTGGCAAAGATGTCCGATGGACGCTGTTCTCCAAAGGCATGGGCTGCAATGAGCCGCTCTTCAGCCCACGAGAGCTTGAGTCCCCGGACATGGGTCACGGCTGCAAGGTGAGCTGCTTTGGATTGAACCGACATCTTGTCCCATTCTGCCGGGCTTGGGATTGAGGGTAGTTTCATGTGTGTTACAGGACAGCAGCCACAGACTTGACGAGGGACATGTATTCACGGATGCCTTCGGGCACCACGTTGAGCTGTCCAGGCTTGGGCTCAAACATGACCGTGATAGGCGACACCTTCTCCAGCACTTTGCGCCCATTGTTCCGGGCGATGAACTTCTGCGTGAGCACTTGTTTCTTGACGGCGGACATCAGAGTGCGATGCCTGGATACAATGGCCATGGAGCTTGTATCGACGATGACGTATTTAGTGATTACTGGGTTTTTCATAGAGTTGTGTTATTTAGAGATTGCGAACATGATGATGAGAAGGGTGGTGACGATGAGCGCGGCGATCCAGAGTGGGGACAGTACCCACCACCAGGACCATGCGATCACGTTACAGAGTTTCAAAACGATGAATACTAGAGTAAGGAGACTCGAGAATGAGAGTCCGCTGGAGGTTTCGTTGTGCATAGTGTTAGATCAGGGTTGATATGGAAGAGTCAGAGACGGCTGCCAGTCTGGGTACAGGCGCATGATGATGAGGTGGTCGAGCTGTGCGATTTCGCCGCAGTGGCGGAATTCCTGGCTGCCATGCTTCGGGTCATCAGTTAGCCCGGCGAACCGAGTGTGCTCTCCCTTGTGTTGCAGCCGCCATTCAGGCTTTTTGTCCCCGCTGTAGGGGTCGGTCCACTCCCCCAGGAAGTACACGCGGAGGGCGTCGTCCTCAACAAAAGGCCCCAGCGGAGTCACTGTCCGGGGGATCCCTTGGATAAAGTCTCCGAAGGGCTTCTCAACATCCGACGTCTGCAACGCGCGCCCTGTGTGGTCGCTGATGTACATCGTCGGGCCGTCTGTCCGTATTGTAAGCCAGGGTTTCATGCGTCGGGGCCCCCTTCCCCAAGCGCACTGACAGTCGTCGTGTCGAGCCAGTGACCCACTTGCCCCATGCGGGCGTAGATGTTCCCTGTACCCGCAACCTTGCTCGCTGTTGCTCCGACATCTGAGTCGTAACGGGAAACAAAGAGCTGAACGGTGTCGAAGTATTCTCCTAAGTCCCGCAGGGCTTTCGAGATGATGGCGTTTTCCGAGTCATCGGACTCGAATGGTTTTGTGTCGGATTGGTTCATGTGTCAGAAGCGGTTTTTGTGGTTGGTGATGATGACAAGTGCTACACAGGCTATGGCAATGAGTGCCGCGTAGTCGTAAGACGTGAGGTGGAAGGGGCTAATCTGCAGAAGGATATTCATAGAGAGGTGGGATCTGAGGTTTGCGTTCGAGGTCTGGAGGGAGGGGGTACCATTGCTCCGGAGGAAAGAGAGTGCAGTCTCGTTTCCGTGCTCCCTCGATCACCCATCTGGGTTTCGAGGGCCGGGTGTAGCGATCGGGATCATAGTAGGCGGATCGCCAGGAGTTCATCCACCAGACGAGGATCTTGGATCCGTTCTTTGGGGCGGAGGAGATGGGGAGGCCTGTAAAAGGCTGGGGGTAGCGGGGGGTCATAGCTGCTTGGAACTGATAATGGAATCAAGGTGAGGGATACATTCACTCACAGCCCGGCACTGTCCTTTGCTGCGCGCATTCGTGGTCTGGAGCGCTTTGGACACGGGGATGGAGCCAAGGACCATTTCAATGAGGCGCTGCTGCTTTTGAGTTGCCCTTGGGTAGGCCGCCGTAACACAAGGCAGTAGGAGCAAGAAGGCCTCGGCAAGGGTACTGTCGTGGCTCGAGCGGACGGCTTGCTCGGTGTCGCGGATGCAGTCTCCAGTGGCGGCCAGGAGGCCTGCGATCCCGACATCCTTCACGATTCCGGCAACGCGTTCTTTGGTGATGCGGTGGAATTCCGCTGCGAGGTTAGCTGATGGGTTCATGATGTGTATTTTTGTATGGGGTGAATTGGAGGTTGGAGAGCTTGAAGTTGTACCAGTTGCCGTCGAGGGGGGTTACTCGACCGTTGGTCGGCTCCACCCCGTGCTTGAGGGTCCAGACGATTTCTAAAGCCGTGCGCTCGGTTCTTTCAGCCGCGCCCCCTGTAGAGACACGTACGTACGGGATCCCGTTGACGTCGCGGGTAGCGGGAGCCCCTGTGGTCTTGCGAAGGAAGGCTTCGCGCTTGGGACAGTACCTCAGGTAACGACGGATGTGGTCGGAAGTGAGTGGAGGTCTCATGGGGTGGTTCAGAGGTTGATGACGAATCCTGACTTGTCGCTCTTGGCCTTGCCTTTCGCGACGAGGCCCACGTAACAGGGACTCGGGTCCAGGAACCTCAAGTCGTGGAGATCGCCATTGGCTACAGGCACCCCTTTGTACATGGCGGGGAGCTCTGTGCAACTGAATACTGCAGCAATGTTCCCTCCTTTTGCTGCAACGAGGTCACAGGCGCGCCCGTTGGATTCGCTGCGGGAGAAGGTCAGGTGGTAGTTGGGAGGAAGCCCTCCATCCAAAAACTTGAGCATCCGCTCGGTCACCTTCGTGTAGTCGTAGAACTGGATGTTGCTGAAAGCCTCCATGATCCCTGATTCCTCCCAGTCGAGATCCGACGTCAGGTTGAGGCGGACGGCGGGCTTGAGTCCTTGGCGGTGCGCTTTGCTTCCAAAGGATCCAAGCTCCTTGACAAGCTGAGCCATGAAGGTGGCCCGGTCCTCGAAGTAGAACTTCGTCTTGGCAATACGCGCGAGCTGGACGGCTGTAAACGCTCCGAGGCCCGCTGTATTGAGGCACGAGAAGGTGCAGCCTTTAGAGCGCTTGCGGCAAACCTCGTACCCCGACAGGTTTGCAGGAGCCAGGTGCAGGCCTGCAGTCAGGTAGCCATAGGCTATTGATTTCGCGATCTTGGGATTGGATGTTGTGAGTAGTTCCATGGTGTTTTATGTTTGGGGTGAAGGGTACTTGGTGAGAAGGTTTTCGTAAGCTATTGACACCCAGCTTAGGTTTTGTACTGGGCGCTCCAATCCAAAAAGAACGGCGTCAATGTCGGTCTCTAAGGCCGACATATCGTAGTAGGGTACGACAATTTCATCAATACTGACCGATGCACCTGTTGTCAGATACGAAGTTACGAGCTCCAGTACGTGTGGGTTCTTGATGTTCTCTTGGCCTAAAGCCGTCGCGAGAATACGGCGGAACTCTGTCTCGTTGATCGGTGTCATGCAGTGTACTTGGTGAGAAGGTATTCGTAAGAGCTCACAGCCCACTCGTGTTCTATACAATTCTCCAGGCAGAACAGAACATCATCTATGGACTCTTCGAGGACGGTCCAATCGTCTTCGTCGGCGCAGAAGTGAGCTATGGCCTCAGCAACCCCCGTCACCAGATAGGAAGATACACACTCCAGGAGTTCGGCGTTGGTGATGTCTCCTGCTGCTAATGCTGTATCGCACACGCGGCGGAACTCTGTCTCGTCAATTTTCATAGGGGGAGGGGGTTTTTGGGAAGCGATTTGAAAGACGCCTGTACGCGCTTTTGAATACCGCACAAGACTCGCCGCGTTTTGGGTAATCCCAGCCATACATTAAATCATCTACCAAGTAGTCGAAAACATTTGCTACCCCAGTGAACTCCTCTGCGTCTTCATACACCCCAGTGACAAGAAATGTGGTTACTTCTTCAATTGCTAATGGGCATTTAAGCTCCCCCGAGGTGAGAGCTTCTGTGAGGAGTCGCCTTATTTCTTCGAGATCGGGTTCAGGATTCATGATGATCGCGTAGTATGCGTTCAAGGGTGGTGAGAGCGTCGCCCATGGCGAAGAAGTACTCGTGCTTAGCGTACCAGACCAGGCGGTCGACTGTTTGAGGTAAGTTTTTAGCAGTCCCCCAGGCTTTAGCTTCCAGATATTCGACGTCGCCAAAGTTTCCGGTCACGAGGTAGCTTGCTATAGCTTCCTTTGTAGCAGGTGACAACACATCAGGGACGGAAATTGCCTTGAGTAAGGCTTCCCGGATCCGGGTCTCGAGGTCAGCGTTCATACAGTGAACCCTTCTTTTCTCAGGGTTTTGCTCAACTGGCCGATGGCAATGGACACATACTCCTTGTTGTACGTCATTGCTGTTGCCCACGCCAGAGCAAGCCACACTGCGTAGTCGATGCGGGTGTCCGTGCGGGTTTCACTCACTGACGCAACAGTGCCTGTAACAAGGTACTCGGAAGCCTTGTCCGCGAGGGCTGGGCCCAGAGAGCCCGAAGAAATGGAGGCTGTCAGGAGCTTGCGCAGGCGGTTTTTCTGGCGAGTGGTCATACACGGAGCCACATGAGGATTATACGGCAGCTTTTTCTGGCTTCCCCGTCGGTGAAATATGGCTCCACGTAACTACGCAGAGCGGAGCGCACTTCGTAGTCCAGCAGGGACGCAGGTATCCCCAGCAGGCCGTTGGGGTCGTGCTCATAAGTCCCAGTAACCAGGAAGGATGATACGAGTGCGGACACAGTGCCGTTAAGCCGATCCGATGCCAGAGCAGCGATCAGGGCCTTACGGAGGCGGCGTTTAGTGTAGGTGGAGAGGTTTGGGTTCATACGTCAAAGAGTTCGGGGTTCTTCTGCACAGAATCCACCATGTTGGATGCAAGGTTTGTGTCGATTGAGCTCCAGGGGAAGGACATAGGGGGAGTGAGCCCTGGGTACAGAGGGAGGAGGACTGAGTGAAAGTCTTTCACAACTTCGAGGGGTTCCGAGAGCTTGACTGCGGGGACGCGAGGGGTGATGACACGCCACCCCGCTGACAAAGCCCCTGAACTAGGTGGCACAGGCATGTAGTGCCCCCACTCGGTCCACGGGCCAAAGGCGTCACCGTACGTTGATGGAGGGATCACACTGCCTTTGCTGATTCTACTAATCAAAGGGACGAGGGGGGTGATCTCGGCAACACACGCAGGTGGCTTGAGTACGGCGTTCACGATACTCTGTGGCCCCACGGAAGCCACGAAGTCTTGCCATGATAGGACAAGCTCCCTCCTCGCTCGGTGGACCTCGGACAGGAACATGAAGGCGCTGTAGTCAAAGCGCGCCTGCATCTGGGGCAGCGTGTAGGGCAGGGCTTTGGAGGTGGTGGCTGGAGCATGCCGTGAAGCATAGCGGGGGAACACCCCCCACGAGTCGAGGGGCGGGAGCTCAGAGCCCTTCTGCAGGACATAGAGGCGGTTGGATATTTTGTTCATTGAGGGTTTTGATGTGTGGCTTCAGTTGTTTGCATACGACGGCGAGATGCTTGGATATTCGTAACGCCTCGAAAGGATTGTTCTCAGATATCAGCTGCATCGTGTAGTACATTACCATTTCCGTAGCTATGGACACAGGGCATGTCGGCTTGTGGCACTGAACGGTGTCGTACATGCTCGCGGAGTCGATTCTGTAGCTCCAGTCTCCCGTAACAAGGACTGCCGCAATGGCTTCACGCAGTTCTGGAACCGCTACATGAGGCAGGGCTTCCTGCAGTAATGCACGCGATGCAGCAAGCTTGCGTAGCATTCGGGGTTCAGTCATACCTATGGGTATCAAGATGTTTCTCAAGCATGCCCCGAGCGGATTCCTCCCAGTCACTTCCGGGGCGGATGCATGCCCAGTGCAGTATGGTTCGGACGTATCGTCCAGCTAAACCAAGCGGCTCCATACGGGCGCTTGATATACTGAAACTCCGATCCCCCACAAGGTACGCGGCGATGTCCTCTCGCTCTCCGGGCCCCACGTGCGGGAGGGCACGGATCAGGAGTTCACGGGTTCTCGCTTCTTGTGTGGTCATGGGGATGAAAGAGGGTTATGTAATCCCCAAGCGAGTCCCAGGGATCCCGATTGGCGGAATATAGTGCGGGCCAGCAGAGGATCGACATCGCCCACCAATCCGCTGGAGAGTTCCTGTTGTGCACATATGTATCTGGAAAACTGTGCGGGGCACGGGTCTCAAGGGCTCCTGAAACCAGGTACACGGCAACGGCTTCAATGAGTAGAGGATCCTGCATATGGGCCAGGGCTCGGGAGAGGAGGTCCCTGGTATATGCTTCAGGGTGGGGAGGCGGAGGAGTTTCCATAGATTACGTCGAGTTCAAGTTCGAGGATGTAGAGGAGGTATTTGCATGCCTCCGTGGCACCTCCCTCCGCAGAGCTCCAATTCAGACACCGGGCTATCTTGGAGTCCAGCACAGGCAGGCATTGTATGTGTCGTATATTTCGCACCGCCTCACCCCGTATCCCCACGCAGTACGCCGCCGCAGCCTCGATGACGCGGGGTGTGACTAGGTGGGGAAGGACACGGGGGAGCAGGGTTGGTAAACGCTTATTGATGGGGTTCATTTGTATCGGGAAGTGAGTGGAGGAAACGGGCGGATATGTACACGGATTCCACTGGTGTAGAAGTCAATCTCGCTCGTATACTTCAGCTGAAGCATGAGGAGGGCACTGTTGACATAGGTTTCTGCCATGCTGCGGCTGTCTAGGTGGGGGATTTGCTGGGCCCTGCCTGTAACCAGGTAGTCTACCACAGCCTCACGCAGGCGGGCATTCTTCAGTACAGGCAGGGCTTCCTGCAACGCTTCTCGGACGTCAGCGATTTTGTCGGCCGGGATCATAGCTTCATGGATTCGAGGATTGCCGCAGCACGCGAGGCCACAGTACTCCGCATGTCGGGACAGTCGCGGATATCTTCGGCCGTGATTGAGGAGAAAGAGTTACGAGCCTCTTCGACGGCAGCAATGAGCACTGCATCCGGCTCGAGCATGACTTTCGGGATGCGTGAGACCGCATCAAGAATATTTGAGAGCGTCGTCTCATGGAACCGGGACTTGCCGTCGGTCCATGCCTCCATCTTGCGCTTGATGGTGTCGACGACGTTGAGGAGCTCGTACCTCAAAGAATCCTTCTGCTGGTCGAGGCGGACTTCAAAGCCTTCATTGAGGGTACGGATGGCAAGGGCAGGGACATCGACGCGGAAGTCACCTGCAACGGGCACGGGCCGAAACTCCAGCGACAGTGATAGGTGCCTCCTCACAGTGAACGAGGAAGGGAATCGGGACTCCTCAAAGGCGCTGCCAAGGAGGGCTCTCGAAGCATCGCGGACGGCATCCCACTGAGGAATAATTGCGTCGATCTCCTTGTTCCACTTGGACTCGAACGCTGTGTACGTGTCGATGAACTCGGGGATGAACTCGCACTTGATGATGCGCATGCCGCCATCCTCCCATGGGGAGGAAACAGCCTTCATGGATTTCGTGAAGTCGGACATGAGGGACCGCAGCCCGTTGAACAGGTCACGGGGAAGCAGGCGCTTCTGACCACTGAGCTGTGCCGTGCTGATGTTGCGTGAAGCCGCGAACTCGGCAGCGATTGCTCGATCCGATGAAACGGGATCATAGACGGTGAGGGGGGATACCCTGAACAGAGAGGCGGTAGTAGCGAGGGTTTCAGGAGTGAGGGGTAGTGTTGGTGTATTCATGATATGGGTTTTGTTGTTATGGGTTAAGAGAATCAAAGGCTGCAGCGAGCAGCTTTTCAGCATCCACGGTCCACGAAATACGGGACGGGCTGGATGCGCAGCCAGCATACCCCTTACGCTCATAGTCGGCAGGGGCCAGCAGGCAGAGGGCATCCACCAGATGTGTAGCCCAGAGCGGAAAGCTAAGGCTAAGGTGCAACTTGTTTATGACGTAGCTGGGTACTGACAACTGTCCGGTGACCAGGATGTTCGTCAGCAGCGTTATCTGCTCCTCGTTGAGCTTGTCCCCGTATTCGGCAAGCAGCCGGGTTGCCAGGAAGCAGATGGTGTCGGCGGTGCCCTCTGAAGGCTGAGGATGAATGAAGTCAGGTAGGAATGCCATATTGATTGAGGTCAGATACTGCGTGTTCAAGGGCCGCGCGCGCGAGGTCGTTCCACTGCTGTCGTTGTGCATGAACCCCTCCTTGAGTTTCAGAAGGCACCGGAGACAGCTGATGCAGCGCGTAGAACAGCTTTCTGACCCAGCTGGGGAACGTGGAGCCGGATGAAAGCATGTTGTCATGGAACATACTGGCCGTATCAGAATTGATGCCCAGAGTCCCCGTTATCAGGAGACCTGTGAGGGCTTCAATGTTTTCGGCAGGGAGCACATGTCCATAGGCTGCGAGAGCCTGTGAGCTGAGGTGCCTGATGGCCGCGATCATCTCCTCGTCGGGCTGCGGGGTTATGTGGTCAGGTAGAAAGGCCATATCACCTGCGGGAAGAGCGTTCAATGAGCTTAGTGATGTCGATGACCTCGCCATAAGGGTATGACACGGCGGGGCCAAAGTGGATCCAGACAATGGGGTACTCGGGAGCCTCGGAAGGGAAGGGGGTGCACCCATCCGTAAAACACACGAGGATCTTGCAGTCTTCGGCGTGCTTGGCGGTCCAGGCGAATCCAGCCCGTAAGTCGGTACCCCCGCGCCCTTTGAACTCACGAGAGCATCGGTCTCCTGGCGTAAGCTCCTCGACAGCCGCGACTTCTGTGTCGACATCCAGCACGACGAAACGCTTGGCATCAAGGCGTTCCACAGAGTCCTCGACGATGGACATGACGCTGGCTGCTTCATCCCGAGACACGGACCCTGACGTATCCTTGATGAACACGACGGTGCCAGCAGCAAGCTTCGTGTCGTCGGGGATGATCATGTCGTGTCCATCGTAGAAGCGGCGGTCGAAGCGGGTGCCGCAATCTGTAACCACTACTTCCGAGAGCGCGCGCTCCAGCAGCTCATCAAGCGTGACAGGAGGCTTGAGGTTATCGTCGAGGCGTTCAATGAAGCCCCCTGCTGCAGTACCAGCCATGCGTGCAGCGTTCACAGTGGACGCACGTACTTCGCGCCACTTCTTGGAGAGGGCGGCGGCTTCTTCAGCGTTCGTGGGAGTCATGAACTCGCCTGCGGATACAGCCTGCCCGACGTCATGGTACGGGTCGAAGTCTTCTCCTGGTTGCCCTTGTCCCTTGGAGGGATTCCCTTCACCCTCACCCTTGTCGCCCTTCTGCTTCTTCCCCTTGCCGTTCTTCTCGTCTTCCTTCTGGCGGCGCAGGAGTTCTGCAGCAATGAGCTCGGCTGCAAGCCCCCCGAAGGCTTCTCCAAGAGTAGCGTCTGAGATGCCACTTGCAATCCCCTTGATCTGAGCGCCTGCTGCCGAGCCACCCTTCCCATACTCATCGAGCAGGTTGTTGATCTCGAAGTCTGTGGCAATGTTTGCGATCTGGTGCTCGAAGCCCACCATACGGGCAAGGTGGTTGAGCAGGGGGTGGAAGATCTCGTGGAGGATGAGATACAACTGCTGCTCTGCCGTAAGGCCCGTGAAGAAGATGGGGTTGATCCACACTGTTCTTCCGTCCGTGCAGGCAGTAGGACATGGGATGTAGCTGCCTCCGCGTACGTCTACGCGGGGATCCCAGATGCGCCATTCCATAGCCAGGACGGAGGGCATGAGGAGCGAGTGGTGCACAGTCATCTTCTGAAAGACGACGGCGAGACCATTACGGGCTCCTGGCGCAGCAGCGTCGAGCTTTGCGTGGTACTTGACTTTCGCTTCGCTCAGCTCCGTCTCAGTGATGATGGTGATGTCCTGTTCAGGGGCGGGCGCAGCAGGTTTGGTTTTGGCACGGGAAGCGCGTTTCTTGGGAGCTGGAGGAGTGGATGAGGATGTAGGAGGAGCGAACATATGTTTGGGTGTTTTGGTTTGTTGGTGAGGCTAACGCAGCATCACTCTTCTGTACCCACGGGATACGAGACCCCGTGGGTACAGTGTGAGGAATGCTTCGCAGCCGTATTATGACGTCATGGACTGGGACGAGGCGAGAGCAGCCTTCCTCCAGGATTCCCACGTGGCGGTGCGGGTGTTGGCAGTCACGACGGCTTTGGTGAGGAACGTCTCAAACGCCGTAAACTGTTTCCCAGACGGCCTCATGGACACTGGGGTCAGGCGGCGGGCGAGGACGAGACACTTGCCAAAGGTATCCTCGTCACGGGCGGCACGGGACACAAGCCGGGCAGCGACACCCCACTTGATGGAGGGGTTCTCAGGCACGCTGCAGTTCTCGGCGTCTTGAATCATGTCATCGATGTCGCCAACTTCAACACTCAGGCGCACGAACTCAGCGAACTTGGTGCCAGCAGAGCACCCCACGTGGGCGGCGCAGAAGGCCGGGAACAGAGCGTCGCCCAGCATCTCGCGATCTGAACCGTACTGGTTGAGATACGCAGACAACCCCTTGTGATAGGAACGAGCGCTGTCCAGAGGCTCCTCGCCGTTCCATTCGGAGAGCTTCGTCGTCCACAGGCCACCCTCACCCGTCTGGGCATTGGCTTGAAGGTAAGCCACAACCCAGGGGTTGCCGCGGTTGTCCTCGTGAGACATCCACTTGAGGATACCGTTGATCGACGGCCGCACATTATAGATGCTCATGCGGTCAGCAACCGACGCCGTCAGCTTATTGGACCCAGTACGCATGGCGGCAGTGTTCCCTGCGGCAATGATCAGAGTATCCTCGAACAGGACGTTGTCGCCAATGCAGCGGTCGTTGATGAGCTGCAACGCGCAGTTAAAGACAGGCACTGAAGCATTTGTCAGCTCGTCGAGGAACAGCAGAGGCTTGAGACCCCCGTGGGTGTCGGCGTACTTCCCGTTGCCGAAAGGAAGCTCCCCATTGGGCATGAAGCGCATGACGTTTGCTTCGCGATCTGGCACGCCGTACCCCTTGAGATCCTGCACCCCGAGGTGCGGGAGCATACAGGTGAACATCACGTAGCCATTGGCAGCAGCCCAGGCGGCAACCTGCTCCGTCTTGGACGAGCCGGGCAGCCCGAGAATCAGAGGTGGCTTCATGGACCGGGAGGCAGCGGCGTGGATGGAGAGGATCCGAGGGATATCCTCTGTAGACACCGTGTTCGCGGCTTGGTTGAACAGGGCAGTGGAGGAAGAAGATTTCGAGCTCATATTTATGGGTTTTGTTTGTTTGGTTATTGTTGCTTTTTCTTGGGTGTACTAAAAGTCTTGGGAATCGATGTAAATCTCAAGTTGGTCAAGGGAGCGGCGGACGCATTTTGCGGCCCACGGGGATGCGTAGTAGCGGCGATCATCCACCCGAAGCAGGAGCTCGCGGATGCGAAGGGTTGCGAAGCCTATGTCACGGGGGAAGGAGATCCTGGCGACTACGTCTTTGCGAGAGGGCACAATTCCAGTAACCAGGCTGTCGGTTATGAGGGATACTGCACCCGAAGGCAGTCTCGTGTCACCAAGGACGCGCGTGAGCGCGTTTCGTACGCGCTTAGGGATTTTGATTTGGGGAACAGAGGCGTTCATATTTTTCTGCACGGAGGATGGTGGACGCAAGGTGCTCGATATTGCGGGTTACGGTTGTCGTGCGCCAGGGATCATAGTATCGGGACACGCTGGAGAAGAGGACAAACACTCTCGTAGCTACGTAGTTGTCATTAGGCCCCCCAAAATACACAGGAGCACGCAGCTCTGCTCTCTTGGGCACGACTCCTGTTGTGAGCGCCGTGGCTATTATACCAACCCAGCCTACAGGCATCGGGAGCACGATTGCCCGTTCAAGGAGCCCGCGTACGTGGTCAGGGAGTAGGTACTTGTTTTTCATTCTGTTCGATGATGTCGAGGGCTTCGCGGAAGCTTTGCAGTCTCCGCTTCATTGATTTAGTTCTCCAGGGATGCTCGTAACGATGGACTATCTGTACTATGCGGTAGACGTCGTAAGTTGGGTGGAGGGAGTACCTGTTATAGAGGTTGGGGCGTGCGTCATAGCATGTGGGTAGCCTCCCTGTAACAAGGATGCCCGCAATGAAGTCAGGCCACCTGCCGTGCATGGGTAGGGCCAGGCACCGTTCAAGGAGTGGGCGCAGAGATGGGTGGAGCAAGTGTTTGTCTTTCATACAGGTTAAGTGAGTTCTCGAAGTCATGCAGGCGGTTGTTTGCTGCGCGCGTTTTCCATGGGTGCTTGAACCTCAGGGGCGTCGTCAGATAATACAACTGTTCCAGGTCCGTAAGGATCCAGAAAACCGCTAGTTCATTGGGAGAAGCTGGTACGCCTTGGGGATACGCCATTATAGGCGGCTTATGCACAGGAATGACACCTGTTACGAGCGCCTCGCTGATCCACACAATTGCTTCATCCGGGAGAGAGCAAGAGGATGCACGGATCAGGAGCTCGCGTGCACGTTTAGGGATTTTCTGTGGATTTTTCATGTGTGGTTTTGTTACGGGCCGCTTCGCGGCGGTGTTTCTCAGCAACAGCGCTCATTAGAGTCAGAAGATATGCGCAGTGACGGCGGTACGCTCGAGCATGGAGCCACTGGGTTATGGCAACGAAGAGGGTGGCAAGGAACACGAGGGTTCCGTAAACTATTGCGTAGGCGATGACATCATTCATGGATTTTGTGATAGGTAAGAAGTTCTTTCCAGGTAGCGCGCGTAGCTTGCTTCGACGGAGGCGATGCTCCGCACGCTACGGGTCCAATCTATATGTGCGTAAAAGTACAGTTGTCGGATGTAGTCGGCGACGTCTCTTTCCACATCGAAGGGGTGCCCGGGGCGACATTTCCTGAGTGGAATACGGTGGGTTGTAGTCCACTTGAGGGCGATCTCCCACCCGGCGTTGCGCTCCTCGTCGTCTTCAGGCACCCGGCCCGTCACAAGGAGTGTTGCCACTACAGGGACGAGAGGAGTGTCGCTCAGGAGCCCGATGCAGTTGCCGAGGAGCTCGATGTGGGCCCGAGGTAATGGAGGGGGTGGGGCGCTCATTTCTTTGCAATGCAGAAGCTGAAGCGCAAGCGGCCAAGCCTCAGGAAAGTGATTCCTCCAACCTTGCGCCGGGTGTAACCAAGGCGAGGAAGGCGGAACCTGTGTGCATTCTTATACGCCCAGATCCACAGGACAGCAGAGAGGTATGAGGATCCTGCCGTCGCTATGATGTAGGAAGAGGCGATGAGGTACTGAGGAGGATGGCTATTCATGGTGTTGGAGTAGGTATTCGTTGAGGTGTTCAATGCATTCTTTTACTGTGCTTATTGAGAGCGCCAGGCTGTCAGGGTTCTTTATGATATCCAGCCAGGTCAGCAGCCGGGAGACGTGCTCGTTTAGCGTTTCGCACGGTACGTTGTAAGGGAACCCTTCGTTCTGGGTGACTCCGGTCACAAGGTAGGCTGCGGCGTCTTCGATGACGGGAGGAGCAAGGAGACCGGAGCCTGCTGCGAGGGCTTTTTCTAAAGCATCACGCGCCTCATTCAGGTAGTATGGGTGCTTCGCAGACATGGTATTTGATGAGGTGCCTCTTGATATTTTTCAGAGCTCTGTTGAGTCGATCTAGTTTGCCTTGAGGTTCTTCCTCGTAGAAATGCACTACGTACAGGAGGTCCCCGACCCAGTCATCGAAGGTGTTTGTGAAGACATGGTTGGCGGTTTTCGCAGCCGTCAGCTCTGTAACAAGGAAGTCTGCGACAGCCTCATTGAGTTCGGGGTCCTTGATCAAGGAGGTAGGCAGGACCTCGAGGAGGGCGGCGCGTATTCGTTTAATGTGTCTGGAGGGTAGTAGGGGCATGCGCTTGTGTATAGTGGGAGGCTAGAGCAGCGTTGAGGGATCGGGTGCTGGCAGACACCTGCCTACAATCGAACGCGTTAGGGAGCTCATCGCGCCAGAGGTACCATTTCATCACACTTACTAGGGTTTCGGGCTCGCGTTGCACTGTGCCTATTTCGTAGTAGGGGCAGAAGACCACTTTCTTAGCCATGATTCCGGTTACAAGGAAGTTTGCAACGCACTCAGCGAGGTCAGGTAGAACCAGCCCCGAGGCCAGGGCGCGAGCCATTGCATCCCGGGCGTCGGTGAGGACTGCAGCGTATTCAGGTGGAGGAGGAGGAGTAGGGTTCATCTGATTTATTGAGCTTGGTAATGGACCTATTTATTTCGGCCACGCGTTCCTCTGCAGGATAAGGACCATTCTGTGCGTAGAGCAGCCAGTACATGATGTCGCAGGCGTACCGTGAAGGGGTTTGAGGACCGAGGTACCCGCACTTGGACTCGGGGGCGGTGCCCGTGACAAGGAAGTCCACGACGGCTTCGGTTAGCTCTTCCGACAGGAGGTTCAAAGCAAGGGCTCGCTCTAAAGCCGCACGCGAGCGAGGCAGGAAAGGAAGCATGTAGTCAGGGATCATGATATGTGATTCCAAGTTCATGTTCAAGGTGTCTCAAGATGTCGCGAGCGTTGGCCATGTGATCCTTGTTCCCCGTATTGATAACCCATCGCATGGTCCAGGGGGCCCAGTAGGGCACTCCGTAGGTCCCCAATTGGGGAGCCAGGAGATTGATATCCCCCTCAAGGATTCCCGTTACCAGGAATGCAGCCCCAACGTGGGTTGCGTAGTCATCGAGGGTTCCCGTTGCCACCGCTTTCTCCAAAGCGGTGCGAAGGCGTGTGGTGAATTCTTTAGTCATGGGGCTTATTGCGGAGTATAGCATTAAGGGCTCTTTCGAGATCGTAGAGCCAGGGGGTTTTCAGTCCTTTGGCCTCTAGGTAAAAGGTTCCCTGGAGATCCTGAAGCACGAAGGCAAGCTCGCGCACGGCGTGGGTTTCTCTTGTCAGGGGATCCTCGACAGAAGGTATGGGGATGACTGATTCAATGGTTCCGGAGACGAGGAATTCCGCTGCAGCTGCCGTGATGGAAGGGCATGTCACGTAAGGGAGTGCCTTGGCGATGGCTGCACGGTAACGGGTTTCGAGTTTAGGGCTCATGACCTTTGTATCGGGCTAACGCGTACTCGAGATCAACGATCCACGAAACATGGAGGGTATTATCCCCATGAGTAGATCTGTAGATAGAGCGCATCAGGTATGTGGCTTCGCACAGCACATATTTACGGGTAGCAAAGGAGTGGCCCCGGTACTCGTGGGGGACTTCTGTGCTAACTATGCCTGAAGTTATGAAGCTGGCAGTTTCTTCAAGGAGAGCTGTGCCCTGTTCCATTAGCGGAAGGGCTGCTAAAAGGGCAGCGCGTGCCCTTGCGAGCGAGGTGGAGTCAACTGCGCGGTTCATGGTGCAGGGATTTCGCGAGCTCGTCTTCGAGTGGTTTCACGTCGTGCTCGGAGTAATGTGCTCCATCGCGCCTCCGCCAGTACAGAGCCCACCGGGCCCAGTAGCTGATTCCGTGGAGCGAAGTGTCGTCGAACGGCTCTTCATCGTGCAGATGGAACCACGTAGTCACTTCACCTGTTACCAGGAACTCCGAAGCGGCGGCCGCCGTAGCAGGGCTCAGGGATCCAGAAGCTAAAGCGCTTTCGATTGCTGCACGGAAACGCGCAGCAAGATCAGCAGTGGGCTTAGTCATGGTGGGGAGGGAGGCCGTTACACGATTGGCACGACTTGAGGATGGACAGATTGCGCCCGAAGAAGAAACCTTCGAGCGCCAGTGTGGCGCGAGAAGCGTCGTCGAGCGTGCTAGGAATGGAATCTTTAGCCTGCGACAATGAGTACAAGTGCGCGTAGCTCCATTCTTCTCCACACGAGCAAAATACAGATGGGGATGAAGGGTTCACGGGAGCATGAGTTGGATGTGGGGAGGCAGCTCTTCAATGCTCACGATTTCGAGGACGAGAGGCTCGTCTTCTGCGCAGCACTTTGTCTCTTCAGGGTGGAGCTTGAAGTACTCGATAGCTGCTACGATGGCTGCGGCGGGGTCAGCGTGGAAGAAGGCTTGGGCGCGTGGTGTCATGGTGATGGAGCTTGGGGGTTAAGGAAAAAGGCACAAAAAACCCGTAAATTCGTTGGAATCTACGGGTTATTCTTGAGAATTCTAGGGAGTTGGCGTCAATCAGTGTATCCCCCGGCGACGAGGGGGAACGCTGTGTCCTGAGCTTCATCCGGATCGATGATAAAGTTGAGGAGGTAGGCCGTGCGGCGGACCTTACGGTGGAGTGCGCGCCGGGTGGTATGCCGTCCTGCTTTGCACAGACGGCAGGAACAGGACTTGATGGGTTGGACTTTCATGGGCGGTTGAATGTGGTGGCGAGATCGTGAAGGGCGTGTGAAGAGGCTGGCGTGAGCTGTTTGAAGCCTGAGGCTAAGGCCTCTAGGCGTTCAACGTTACGGGCGGAGGCACGAGCCTGGGCTTTGATTTTGCGCTTGTCGTGGCGCGTTCGGGGGATTGGGGGAAGGGGTTTTCCGACAGCGCGGGTTTTCAGGCAGTACTTGCTTGAGGTCTTGCCTTGTGCAGGCAGCCAATTAGGGTCTACACCGTTCATAATCAGGGGTCTGGTCAGGGATGTTGGCTGGCCAGACTATGGTCATGAAGAGTGATAGGAAAGGCAAAAGGCAAGGGCCTTAAAGCAGTCATCATACACCGGGCGCATTGTCACTGTGACACATCAGGTGGCTTACGTCCCTCGAGACTGCCTGATGCCGGAATACGCCGGGTGGCCTACGGCCACCAGCTGTGTATCTACCTGCTCGCATGCAACACGGGCGCTTTCGCCTGTATCACACGCTTGGAATTTTTTACTCTTGAACCGCATATGGCAAGGCCTGAAAGGCGCGCCAGCATCATGGTTCAAGGAAAAGAGCGCGATGCTTCGCAGCATAGAACAACGGTTCATGCGTTCACGCTACAGCCTACAGCCTACAGCCTACAGCCTACAGCCTACAGCCTACAGCCTACAGCCTACAGCCTACAGCCTACAGCCTACAGCCTACAGCCTACAGCCTACAGCCTACAGCCTACAGCCTACAGCCTACAGCCTACAGCCTACAGCCTACAGCCTACAGCCGCTCTTTTCTTCCCACCGCTTTTCTCCGCTCCTAATGCGCGCCTTCCAGTTAATTTCATTGACGCTGTCAATGAATGGAAGCGGGGGGATTAACTAATCCCGCACGCATTAGGTGGATTTAAAGGGGAACGGTAGGCGCATCTTGCGCCCCTTCCCCTCCCATGTATTTAGCGCGGGTGGGTACCGCTTGCGAGTCTTGAAAAGGAATCAGCTAATCCCTACTCGCGCCACACGTAAGCTACTGCTTATGTACCAGAAAAGGCTAAACGCCTTTCCCTCTTCATCCCTCTACTCGTGAGGGATGAAGAGGGAAAGGCGGGGGGTGAAGCTTCACCCCCCGCCCCGTTCCCTGTCAGATTGCCGCCGCAATCGCACGCTTGCGCGCGAGGACCGTTTCGGCGTTTCGCAACACGGTTTCCGCGTATTCCCGCGCACCATCCGCCGCACCCTCCGCCACCACTTCCAACGCCAACTCCGCTTCCCTCACCGCCTCCGCCGCCTCTCTCACATCCTCCGCCGCCGCTTCACGGGCGGCGACGCGCGCCGCTTCCGCTTCCGCCGCCACCCGCTCCCGCTCCTCTTTTTCCAGCGCCGCAATAGCGGCAAAGGCTTCATTGACGGGATATTCCCTTTCCACAGGCTTTGCAGGCGGTGTAGCCATACCGGGAACAAAAGAGAGGAGATGGGACCCCTCCACCTTCCACGGGAACTTGCCACCGCCCGCTTCAGTCAGCCTATACACCCCTGTTTCCAGAACACTTAGCCCGGAAGCTACGGAAGCGAGGGTCTGGGAGAGAGCGGCGGCGAATTCCCTTTCCTGTCCTTGAGGGAGGGTCCGGATAAAATCACGCAATCCGGGCCCGGAAACATAGGCAATTCGCCTAGTAACTTTCTTCCCATCTTTCGTTTCACTCACCTTCTCCCAGTAGTCCCCAACGGAGGGAGGGAGGGAGCGGACTGCAGTGATGAAGGCGGCTGGTTGGGACTGGAACCGCTCCCTTATTTGTTTGGCCGTAAGTGTTGGTTTCATGAGTCTGGTTTCTATGGTTTCTAGTTTGTTCCGGGTTGCACGTTGCGTGCTTCCCTACCCCTTAACCCGCAATCGGCACCGTGAACCATCAACCAGTGCAACCTTGCACCTTTTCGCGTGGGATACCACCACCCGGGGGGTGGG
>Ga0255116_1000049_pt1 | contig 27535 bp, 17 predicted proteins | sample Law_Law_RepC_8h_FD_188476 | JGI IMG/M metagenome (GOLD analysis project Ga0255116, IMG submission 188476) | Freshwater microbial communities from St. Lawrence River, New York, United States - Law_Law_RepC_8h | ecosystem: Environmental > Aquatic > Freshwater > River | place: USA: New York...
CACCACTAATTCAAGTTCCAAAGTAGCTGACGGATCTGTAAAATGTTGAAGGCCTGCCTCTGTCAAGTAAATTACAGGAATAGCGTATGCCGGTGACTTATCATTTTTATTAAACTGAATATTGTCAATAATACTTCCAGTGTTGTATATAATAAAAGCTGTAGCGCCTTTTGCAGCAGCTGTTGTCACTTCTTTTTTAATCCATGCGTCTAGATCAAAATGTGGATTGGATTTATTTTCGTCGAGTGTTTCTTTAATATCCTTGAACCAAGGTTGTCCTTTTTCTTGTAAAGCCATGGCTGGCTTTCCATTTACTTGCATTGATGCACTATTTGCAAATGGAAAAAAATCTTTGTCAATTTTTAAACGTGTATTATTAATAGTAAAATGAGTCGCAGCGTCTATGTGTAAACCCTCGTTAATTTCAAATTTTTGTAGATAGCTGCTTGTTCCTTTTGGACCAATTCCCATCATCTCATATTGTTTTACCAAATAATCCATCGCAGCATCGGCGCCAGCTGTTCCTGTTCTTCTTCCTTCCAAAGCATCACTAGCCAAGTAGCCAATATGTGATTTTAAATTTGAAATGAGTGCTACTTTTTGCTTTTCCGCCTCAAGTCTAATTTTACGTTTGCTTTGTGATAATCCTAAAAAGGGAACCAATAAAAGGACCCAAAACCATTTTTTACCCATTTTGCTTGCTTTATTACGTACAAAAGTAAGCGATTCTGTTCCCAATCTCGTAACTACCCTCCCCTCTTTGGGGGTACTTTTGTAACCATCTATTTAAATTGAATCAAAGAGATCTACATATTGCTTTAGTGGGTAACCCCAACAGCGGAAAAAGCTCCATTTTCAATGCGTTAACGGGTCTACATCAACAAGTTGGTAATTTTCCCGGGGTAACAGTAGATAAAAAAACAGGGGGGCTCCAATTACCAGATGCCACCAATACCACACTCATCGACTTGCCAGGTACCTATAGTTTGTACCCCAGAAGAGCTGACGAGTGGGTGGCCTACAAGGTACTCATGGGTACAGATGACACCATTAAAGCAGACGCCGTTTTACTTGTAGCTGATGCCAGCAACCTTAAACGAAACTTACTTTTTTGCAGTCAAATCATTGACCTACAAATTCCGGTAGTGATGGCCCTCACCATGAATGATATTGCATCCAGCAAGGGTATAAAAATTGATATTGCAGGGCTCGAAAAAGAATTAGGAATCACCATTATAGCGGTGAACCCTCGAAAAAACAAGGGCATTACAGAATTAAAAAAAGCGTTGCAACAATTAAAAGTAAATACTAGCGCTCCTTCTGAAAAACAATTTATTGATACAAAAAAATTAGCCCCGGTAGCTATTGATGGAATTCATCAAATAGTAACTGGCTTAAGTGATTATGCTGCGATTCATTATTTAATCAATCATGAAAATTTTCCATTAACAAAAGAAACACAAACTCAAATTGATGAGTTGGTTGTAGCACATCAATTTAATCCAACAAAAACGCAGGCTGAAGAAATTTTAGAGCGCTACAGTAATATTAGAGCGGTCATGCAAAAATATGTGGTTGAGCCAGGGCCTCTAGAAAAAAAGATTTTTTCAGATAAATTAGACAATATTTTATTACACCGAGTTTGGGGTTATGTAATATTACTAGCGGTATTATTTATTTTGTTTCAAAGTGTGTATTGGCTCGCTAGTTTTCCAATGGATGGTATTGAGTGGGCCTTTGCAAAAGGCGGAAGCTCTTTGTCAGCATGGCTTCCAGAAGCATGGTGGAGTAATTTAATAATTAACGGATTGGTGGCAGGCCTCAGTGGTATTTTAGTATTTGTGCCACAAATCATGATTTTATTTGGGCTTATTACCATGCTTGAAGACAGTGGTTATATGGCGCGCATTAGTTTTTTAAGTGATAGACTCATGCGTAAAGTGGGACTGAACGGGAAAAGTGTCATGCCCATGGTAAGTGGGTTTGCTTGCGCCGTTCCTGCCATTATGAGTGCACGCAATATTGAAAATAGAAAAGAAAGGTTGTTAACTATTTTAGTAACACCACTCATGAGTTGCAGTGCTCGCTTACCCGTATTCACCATTCTAATTTCGCTGGTTATTGATAACGATTACTACTTTGGATTTTTGAGTTTACAAGGGCTTGTGATGATGGGCCTTTATTTATTAGGCATTGTAATGGCCATGCTAGTGAGTTATGTTTTAAAGTGGTTTATTACCATTAGCGAAAAAAGCTTTTTTATTTTAGAGCTTCCCATGTATAGAGCACCGCGTTGGAAAAACATAGGTATCACCATGATCGAAAAAGCTAAAATATTTGTAACAGATGCAGGTAAAGTAATTATGATTATTAGCTTACTATTATGGTTTTTAAGTAGCTATGGTCCTGGAAATCAAATAGCGCAAACCACACAAAAATATGCCGCACTTGAGCAGGTATTACCTGCAAAAAAAGACTCTTTACAAAAAGAATATGCTGCCGAAAAATTACAACATTCCTATGCGGGTATTTTAGGAAAGGCCATTGAGCCTGCTATTAAGCCACTTGGTTACGACTGGAAAATTGGTATTGCACTCATTACTTCCTTTGCTGCCAGAGAGGTTTTTGTGGGAACCATGGCTACCTTATACAGCGTAGAGGACAGTGAAGACAGCTCATTAAGGCAAAAACTAGCTGCGGCTAAGCATCCAGATGGAACCAAAGTATACACCCTAGCAGCAGGGCTTTCACTGATGATATTTTATTTATTAGCCATGCAGTGCATGAGTACACTCGCCGTTGTTAAAAGAGAAACAAAATCTTGGAAATGGCCAGCGTTTCAGCTTGTATATATGACGGCCCTTGCGTATGGCATGAGCTGGTTAACGTATGTATTGTTTAGTTAAGTGGCGTTAAATTATTTGTAAGTTTCCCATAATAATTTAGAAACTTTTCGCGCAAGTTCCCACCCTTCATTATTTGAATTCCAACTGATGTCTTTATTATTTTTGGTACAGATACAAAAAACATAACGCGCATTTTTCCCGGACACATACATCGCTTCACTTCTACTGGCATTAACAGCACCATTTTTACTAGCTACAAAAACATCGGGCGGAATTTGTGAAAGCGCTTCTTCATCCCAGTAATTTCTGCCTAGTAATCGAAGCATTTTATCTGAAGAAGCAGTATCCATTAAATCTCTATTTGCTAAGGCTTCAAATATAGAAGCCATCTCTTTTGGCGATGTCTGTCCCCATCCAAACTGGTCTCTTCCGGCTTCTCTCCCAGGTGTTCTGCTATTTACCCTTGTTGCCGTATAACCAATGCTGTCAAGGATTTGATTGATTCTTGTTCCAGTGCCCGCTAGCGATTGCAGCCACAAACTTGCGGTATTATCACTTGTTGTAAGCATGAGCATGATCACTTTACTAAGCTCTACCTTTTCATTATTTTTTAAAGATGCGAGTAAATCAGATCCTGCATAAAACAAAGAATCTTTATAGGTTAACTCCTGATGGTATTTGAGTTCACCTTTATTAAGTTTATCCATGATGCCAATAAGTATGGGCACTTTTACCATACTCGCTGTTGGAAAAATACGATCAGCATTGATGCTTGCAAATTTTCCAGTATGCAAGTCTTTTACATAAATACCAACATCACCCTTAAATCCGGTAGTGAGGGTTTCTAATTGCTGTTGTAATTTTTTATTTATTTTTTGTGCTTGCACAGGTAAAAGCGCAACTACAAAAATAAAAGCGAGTAAATTTTTCATGGATTTTATTTCTTTTTAGGCGCGCCTACAATTTCTTGACCATGATTTTTAGAATCAGGCTTGGTGATAATTTTTTCTATGACGCCATTTTCATCAATCAAAAAAGTGGTGCGCAAAGTACCCATATAGGTTTTGCCCATAAACTTCTTTTCGGCCCAAACTCCATATTTTTCGTGAATTACCAGGTCGGTGTCGGCAATAAGTGAAAAGGGCAATTCGTACTTGGCTATAAATTTGAGGTGGCTTTTTTGGTCATCGGAGCTAACACCTAACACTTGATAGCCCTTTTTGGCTAAAATTTTATAATTATCCCTCAAATTACAGGCCTGAACCGTACAGGTAGGGGTCATATCGTGGGGGTAGAAATACAAAACCAGTTTTTGGCCCTTAAAACTAGATAGGGCAACGGTTTTGCCGTTTTGGTCGAGGCCTTTAAAGGCCGGAGCTTTGGATCCTTCTTGTAACATATTTGGCTGTTTTGAGGTCTAAAAATAAGGAGGTAATAGCTGTATAATAAAAATAACTGCAATTAGTTCAAAAAAAATACCCCCTTCTGCTCCCCCTTTATTAAATTTGCAGAATTTATTTTTTAGTTCCTATGCCAAAAGACAACTCCTTAAAAACGATACTTATTGTGGGTTCTGGTCCCATTATTATTGGTCAGGCCTGCGAATTTGATTATTCTGGTTCTCAAGCAGCTAGAAGCTTGCGTGAAGAGGGCATTAAAGTGATTTTGATTAATTCAAATCCGGCCACCATCATGACAGATCCAATGATGGCAGATAAAGTATACTTGTTGCCGCTTACGATCGAAAGTATTGAGCAAATTTTACAAGAAAACGATATCGACGCCGTACTCCCAACCATGGGTGGTCAAACAGCTTTAAATCTTTGTAAAGAAGCGGATGAAATTGGTATCTGGAATAAGTACAATGTGCGTATGATTGGTGTAGACGTTGCAGCTATTGACACTGCAGAAGACCGTGAGAAGTTTAGACAACTCATGGTAAAAATTGGAATTGCCGTAGCACCAAGCCGAGTTGCCAATAGTTTTTTAGAAGGAAAAGAATTTGCACAAGAAATTGGATTCCCACTTGTTATTAGACCTTCGTTTACACTAGGTGGAACCGGTGGTGGATTTGTACATTCTAAAGATGATTTAGATGCCGCACTCGAAAGAGGTTTAAAGGCATCTCCAATACATGAAGTATTGGTAGAAAAAGCAGTGCTTGGATGGAAAGAATACGAACTTGAATTGTTACGAGATCAAAGCGATAATGTAGTTATCATTTGTACCGTAGAAAATTTAGATCCGATGGGTGTGCATACCGGTGATTCAATTACGGTTGCACCTGCCATGACACTTAGTGATACTGCATTCCAAGATATGCGCAACAAAGCCATATTGATGATGCGTTCACTTGGTAATTTTTCTGGTGGCTGTAACGTACAATTTGCACTTAACCCCGCCACCGAAGAACTGATTGCTGTTGAAATCAATCCACGTGTGAGTAGATCTTCGGCACTTGCATCAAAAGCAACAGGATACCCGATTGCAAAAATTGCTGCTAAACTTGCGATTGGTTACAGTTTAGATGAATTAAAAAATCAAATTACACAAACCACTTCTGCCTATTTTGAACCAGCACTTGATTACGTCATTGTAAAAGTGCCACGTTGGAATTTTGATAAATTTAAAGGTGCCAACGATACATTAGGTTTACAAATGAAAAGTGTTGGTGAAGTAATGGCCATTGGAAGAAACTTTAAAGAAGCGATTCAAAAAGCTTGTCAGAGTTTAGAAAATGAAGCGGTTGGTTTAGGTTACTATGGCAAGAGTTTAATGAAGAGTGAAGACCTCGTTGAATATATTAAAACACCAAAGTGGGACCGTATTTTTAGAATCAAAGATGCACTTATGGCTGGCTCTACTGTGAAGTCTATTGCACAAGCAACAGGCATTGACAGATGGTTCTTACATCAAATTTTACAGATTTGTAATATCGAAAAAGAAATTGCAACACATACATTAGAAACCCTTCCCGAAAACTTATTTAAGGAAGCAAAAAAATGTGGATTTGGTGACGTGCAAATTTCTAAAATCTTACAAGGTGATTGCACAGACGAACAAGTGTACGAAAAAAGAAAAGCACTAGGCATTAAAAGGGTTTACAAAATGGTAGATACTTGTGCCGCAGAGTTTGAAGCAAAGACACCTTATTTTTACAGCACTTTTGAAGGATAAAAAATACTTCTTATGAAATTACAAGACATACAAGTACAAAACGAAAAAGAAACACGTGGTGGATTTGGTGAAGGCATTCACGAAATCGGAAAAGAAAATGAAAATGTAGTAGTACTTACTGCAGATTTAGCAGGTTCTTTAAAACTAGGGCCCTTTATCAAAGATTTTCCAAATCGTTTTGTACAAGTAGGTATTGCAGAAGCCAATATGATTGGTATCGCTGCAGGTATGACCATTGGAGGTAAAATTCCGTACACGACAACATTTGCAAATTTTAGCACAGGTAGAGTGTATGATCAAATCAGACAAAGTGTTGCATATAGTAACAAAAATGTAAAAATTTGTGCATCACATGCGGGTCTTACCCTTGGTGAAGATGGCGCAACACACCAAATATTAGAAGACATTGGACTTATGAAAATGCTTCCGGGCATGACTGTAATAGTTCCTTGTGATTTCAACCAAACAAAAGCAGCCACAAAAGCCATAGCCGCTTATGAAGGCCCTGTTTATTTAAGATTTGGTCGTCCAAAATGGCCAAACTTTACTGCTGTTGATGGTAGTGATTTTGTTATTGGTAAAGCACAAAAATTATCGGAAGGAACCGACGTAAGTATATTTGCTTGCGGTCATATGGTTTGGAAAGCGATCGAAGCTGGACGTATTTTAGAAGCAAAAGGATTGAGTGTAGAAGTGATCAATATTCATACCATCAAGCCACTAGACGAACAAGCAATCGCAGATTCTATTCGCAAAACCAAATGTGCTGTTACCGTTGAAGAACACAATATCATTGGTGGACTTGGTGATAGTGTTGCACAGGTTGCTGCTAAACACTTCCCAATTCCTATCGAATACATTGGAACCAACGATACTTTTGGAGAAAGCGGTACCCCTACACAACTTCTAACAAAATATGGTTTAGACACACCATTTATTGTAGCGGCTGCCGAAAAAGGAATCGCAAGAAAATAATTGTAGCACTAGTTTATGGGGCTAAACGTTCTATTTTCCAGTTCAAATCTGTTCTAGTATCAGTTGCTGCATTGTAGGCACTGTTTTCTACTACATATCTAATACGGTCGTGTAAGCGACTCGATCTGCCTTGCCAAAATTCGATACTTGTTGGTTTTACAATATATCCACCCCAATGGTCTGGTCTTTCGATAGAATCATTGGCAAAAATGGAACTGTATCTTTCTACATTTTGTTCAATCACCGTTCTGTTTTCAATGACAGCACTTTGTGGTGAAGCCCAAGCACCAATTCTACTAGATGCAGGCCTGGAATTAAAATAACGATCACTTTCTTCGGCACTCACTTTTTCTACCGTTCCTTCAATTCTAATTTGTCTTTCTAACTCTTTCCAGAAAAAAACAAGTGCTGCGTGTGGGTTTTGCGCTAAATTTTTACCCTTATCACTTTCGTAGTTGGTGAAAAAAATAAAACCGTTTGGGTTGTACCCTTTTAAAAGTACAATGCGAGCAGCCGGAACTCCAGCAGCATTTACTGTAGCAAGTGTCATGGCATTTACTTCATCAATTTGTGATGCCACGGCCTCATTCCACCAACGTGTAAATTGATCGAAAGGATTTGCAGCCACATCGGCTTCTTCAAGTGAAGCCAACTTATAATCTTTTCTGATATCTGCAATAGCGTTACTCATACTGTTTTTTTATGCGATTTCTTCCACTACTTTAACATGCCTTCCAGATACAAAAATATACACGGCCGGAACCACAAACAAAGTTAAAAATAAGGAGAAGAAAATGCCACCCACAATTACAATACCAAGTGGCATTCGGGACGTTGCTGCAGCACCTAAACTAAGCGCAATAGGAAGTGCGCCAAGAGCAGTAGCCAAACTTGTCATCAAAATAGGTCGTAAGCGTTGCGAAGCAGCTTCTAGTACGGCTTCTTTTTTTGCAAACCCTTCAAGCCTTTTGTTGTTGGCAAATTCTACAATTAAAATACCATTTTTGGTAACAAGCCCAATAAGCATGATCATACCAATTTGAGAGAATATATTAAGTGTTTGATCAAACATCCATAAGCTAATGAGCGCACCTGCAATAGCGAGAGGAACGGTAATCATTATAATAAATGGATCTTTAAAACTTTCAAATTGACCAGCCAGCACCAAATAAATAAGTAAGAGTGCTAATAAAAATGCAAAAGTGGTATTGGATGAACTCTCTTTAAAATCACGAGAAGGCCCACCATAAGCGGTATGAAAACTTTCATCCAATAAACGTTTAGAGATCTCATCCATCGCTTTTACGCCATCGCCAATTGTTTTACCTTCTGCGAGTGATGCAGAAATGGTAGCGGATCTAAAACGGTTGTAGTGATAAAGTGTTGGTGGGTTAGAACTTTCTTTTAAATCCACAACTGCAGAAAGCGGAATCATTTCGCCACGGTTATTACGCACATACAAACTTAAGATATCGCTAGGAGTTTGTCTATCCTTTAATGATACTTGAGAAATAACATCGTACTGTTTTCCTTTCATCGTAAAATAGGCAAGCCTTCTGCCGCTAAACGCACTAGATACGACATCAGCTACATCAGAAATTGATAGGCCTAAGTCTTTGGCTTTAATCCTATCAATCGTTAATTGCAGCTCGGGTTTACTAAACTTTAAGTTTACATCTACGTTCTGAAAAGTTTTGTCTTTTCTTGCTTCTTCTAAAAATTTGGGAATCATCGCTTTTATTTTCTCAAACTCCAAATTTTGTAAAATAAGTTGAACAGGAAGGGAACCTCTAGAACCTAGTCCTACCGATATTGTTTGCTCCTCTACAGGAAAAATTCTTGCATTGTTAAATTGCGATAATTTTTTAGTGACGTCTTTTACGATATCACTTTGTGATCTTTTTCGATCTTCAGGATCAACGAGCGCAATTCTTGCCGTACCACCATTCACGCCACCATTTCCACTAAAGCCTGGAATGGAGGCAAATACAAATGATTTTTCAGGAATAGAATCTGATAAATAATCGGTAAGGCCCCCTGCCACATCAGACATATAATCAAAGGATGCTCCTTCTGGGCCTGTCATTTGAAAACGAATACTACTTCTATCTTCGAGGGGTGCAAGTTCTGAAGGCAGGTTTGTACCTACAAAATAGATGGCACCTAAACACGCTACCACTATTACCCAAGCGACCCACCTAACCCTTACAAAGGCTGCCAATAAACGCTTGTATCCGTTTTCCATGCCTTTAAAGAAAGGCTCTGTTTGCTCATAAAATTTACCATGGCCAGCTCCTTTTTTAGTTAAGAGTACATTTAATACCGGCGTGATTGTTAAAGAAACAAATGCAGATATTAAAACGGCGGCCGCAACTGTAATACCAAATTCTCTAAATAAACTACCCACAAAACCTTGCAAGAAAATAACAGGCAAGAACACAACAGCAAGTGTGATTGAAGTTGATATGACGGCAAAAAATATTTCTTTACTACCTTCTAGTGCCGCTCTTCTAATAGGCAAGCCTAATTCTAGTTTTCTAAATATATTTTCGGTCACTACAATACCATCATCCACCACGAGTCCGGTAGCGAGTACAATACCAAGTAAGGTTAATACATTGATAGAGAACCCAAAAATGTACATTACAAAAAACGTGGCAATGAGTGAAATTGGAATATCAATGATAGGACGAATCGCAATCAGCCAGTTCCGAAAGAAAAAGAAAATCACAAGCACAACGAGCGTAAATGAAATTAGTAGGGTTTCTTCCACTTCTTTAATCGCTCTTCTAACATTTTTTGTTTGATCAATTAATGGCGTAAACTCAAAATCACCTTTTTCATTTTTTTTGATTTCTTCAATACGCTTATAAAATTCATCTGCAATTTTAATATAATTGGCTCCCGGCTGAGGGGAAATAATAACACCAACACCATTGATGCCATTTAATTTCCAACTATACTCTTCTTGCTCTGGTCCAATTTCAACTTTTGCAATATCTTTCAAACGAATAATACCAGCCTCATTTTCTACAATGATTAAATTTTTAAAATCATCTTCGGTTTGTAATTTACCCAGGGCTCTAATCGTTAATTCTGTTTTGTTACCATACAATTTACCAGATGGAATTTCTACATTTTCTCTATTGAGTGCTGTTCTAAAATCTGAATAGGTAAGGTTAAACGCATTGAGTTTATTGGGATCAATCCAAATACGCATGGATGGTCGCTTTTGACCAAAAATACTCACCGAACTTACTTCAGGAATGGTTTGAAATCTTTCTTGTAATACGTTTTCTGCGTATTCACTCAGCTCCATTAAACCTTTTGTTTTACTCTGTACGGCAATGAGTAAAATAAAATCACTACTTGCATCAGACTTACTTACAACAGGAGGCGCATCAATATCTTGTGGCAAATTTCTTGTAGCCTGACTTACTTTATCCCTTACATCATTAGCTGCCGCTTCCAAGTCTTGATTCACTTCAAATTCAATACTAATATTACTAGAGCCATTGTTACTAGAAGAGTTAATGGTTTTAATTCCTGGTATACCATTAATGGACTTTTCTAATGGTTCTGTAATTTGACTTTCAATAATATCTGCATTGGCACCTGCATAAGAAGTACGTACATTTACAATGGGTGGATCAATGGCTGGATATTCACGTACCGATAAAAAATTATACCCAACAACGCCAAATAAAATGATGAGTAAATTCATCACCGTGGCAAGTATGGGTCTTTTGAGGGCTAGTTCAGAAATATTCATAATTAGTCTAGCGTTGCAATGTCACTTAATAATTTTACACTTCTTACTTTAACCGGCGAATTAGGTTTTACAAACAAAACACCACTAACAGCAATACTATCACCAACAGATAAGCCTTTAATAATTTGAATGAGCCCCTCATTTCTTTCTCCTGTTTCCACTTCAACAAGCATGCCAATACCATCTTTTATAACCACAACTTTTTTAACAGTTGATTCGGGGATAATACAATTAGAAGGAATTAAAATACTATTGGTAGGTGCAGTAGCGTCGATAGATACTTTTACAAAAGCGCCTAAATTAAATGCCTGCCCTTTTAATACGGCACGAACTTTTAAATTTCTAGTAGTTGCATTAATAAGCGGCTCTGTGGCTGTAACAACCGCATCTGCTATTATTTTATTATCTGCAGACTGTACATGAACGATTGCTCCTTTCTTTATTTTTTGCGCATAAAATTCAGGAACAGAAAAATCTATTTTAAGTTGATTCACTTGCTGAATGGTGGTAATGATAGTAGCAGGTGTAACGTAAGCTCCCATACTAATCATGCGAAGACCCAGCGTACCAGCAAAAGGTGCCTTTATTACTGTTTTATCAAGTTGTGCTTGTAGTACTACTAAGTCTGCTTTTAATGTATTGACTTGGTTAAGTACCACGTCATAATCTGCTTGATTGATGCCGCCAATTGACAATAATTTTTTAAGTCTTGCTTCGTTTTTTTGAGCAAGATCTAATTGCACATTTATTTTTTGTTGAGAAGCCTTTAAATCGGCATCATTGATACGTGCTAATACAGTACCAGCAGCGACCGATCCGCCCTCCCGAATTTGTAGAAAAGTAACACGGCCACTTACTTCAGATTGAATGGTTGTCATTTCATTAGGCAACACAGACCCATTCACTTCAATTTTTTTATTGATTTTATTATTTGAAGCAATAATAACATCTACGATAGCGGCTTTAGGTCCTCCATCTTTTTGTTTTTTTTCGTCGGGTTTACCTTTGCAGGCTACAAGTGCCAAAAGGAGCACTATGGGTAGAGAACATCTTTTCAAAGTATTCATTTTAAGAACCTTAAAGGTAAATTATTTGCCCAATAAATAAAGCAAAACCTAATTAGAACGGGCTCTACCACCTACCTTTTGAAAAAACCAATCAGATTGATTGTACTTGTACTGAGTGAGGTTGTATTTGTATACATTTTCCTTTGTTGCAATACTTAAAAGGTATCCTGTGCCTTTAATGGAACCCTCACTTTTTGTACGAATGGTTAATTGATGGTAGTCTTTTGAAGTAATATTGACCCTGAAATCATGTTTTTTATCGGTGAGCACGAGGTTTTCTTCGATTACCTGCCCATCTAGTATTACAGAGAGGGTGTCATTATCTATGGCTCCTGTTTCTGCAATTGAAAAATCGATATAAAAAGATTTGGTAAGTATTGTATCAAAATTACTTGTTGAGGGCGCCCAATTTTCTATTTGAGTTACCTCCGGCACCACATTTACAATATCATTCCACTGAATGAGTAGTTCGGGATTAACATGGACAGATTGAATGCTTGGCTGAAAGCTAAATTTCCCCAACCTGCTTTTGCCAAATGGACTCTCCCAGATGCCACTAAAAACAACACTGGTATCCGTAAAAATAAAATTACCGTGGAGGTCAAATAAACTAGGCGTATGTTCTGTTTCATTAATCAAACAACGAACCGCTTTTGCGTAGTAATTATATTTTTCGGTAGGAGTAACGGATAGATAAAATAAATAAGCAGTTAATTTTTTTTGATCGGCACTAAAAGTTGTGAGCACTGCCATCATTTGACCTGCCGTATCAATAATTTCTAATTTAGCTTTTGTATATGTTCTCGACTTTGAAAGTGACATAGAGCCCGCATACATAGGTGGAACATTGATGATTCTTCCAGCTTTAGGATCTACTCGAATGCGCGACTCCGTATCTACTTCCCTTACGCCATCGGGCTCAAACACAATGGCACCATACCATACACCCGTTTTATTTTGCGCAGATACTGCAACAAAAAACATACAAAATAAAATTGTAATAAAAAGGCGCATACTATTAAAGATAACTAATCATCTCTTCTACGCAAACTACCTCTATATGAATTTTTGGTTCGTCTATAAATTTCAAGTTGCTTTTCGATGTAATAACCGAATTCCAGATCATTCATTTTTGTTACAAGTTCGTAAGGAGGCCTAAAGCGAACCATAAACGTATCTAATTCTGGAGATTTGAGTTGCGTAATTTTACGAACAAAGGCTTTACTAAATCTGAAATTGACATACTTTTCTTGCTCTTGATCAATGAGTCTTTTTTGTAAAAATTCCATGTTCTGGTTGCGCTTAAACCTAAACATATTGATGATAGCTTCTAAATCGAAACCTACCGTTAAACCGCCAGGATTGTAATTGGGATTGGAGGTCAAGCCAAGGCCTGGTTTTTTAAAATTAAACCCTTTTGCATTGTCAATTCTATTTTGAATTGAATCATACCTATAATAATTATTTCGCACTTTCACTTCAGGCAAATCGGTTGCCTTTACATGAATCATAATATTAAAATTGTCTAGATTGGAAATGGTATCAACAGGGTATTTCATGGTGTTTTTACCAATCATAGAAAACCAAATAGAATCTGTTTTTAAAACGGTAACGATATACCTACCTGCCGAATCTGTAACACCACCTCTACCGGAAGTGGAGCGCACGGCTACTGATTCTAAAGGGTTTCTTGCGCTTATATCATAGACAGTTCCTGCGATGGTAATATACTGCGCGTGGGCTTTTGGCATTTGACCTACTAATAGGCAAAAAACAATAATAAACGGGAGTAGCCTTCGCTTCAAATGCAACAGATTTAAATGTAATATTATAACAGTATGGGCAGATTACCGCATTTAACGCTGTAAATTAACTTGTTTTTAGTGAAGTGCTAAACCGAGTAAAAATATAGAAGCCACAATGAGGGGTGCGGGTATTTTATTGATGCGCAGGAGTAAAATAGTACCCACTACTACCAACCATTGTACCAATAAATAACTTGATGCTGCAGGATCTGAAAAATGATCTTTCATTAAGTAAGCGGTAGCACCAAAAAGTATGCCGGCAACAGCAGCATTGATACCTTCTAAAGATCTAAAAATAACAACATACCGTTTTACATAGTTCCATACGGGGAAAAAGAAAAGTACTAAAAATGCGCTCGGTAAAAAAATACCAATAGCGCCAATAATGATACCCATCATTTGTGCAGCTGCACCTTCCGAACGCATGGTCATACCACCCGAAAATGCAGCAATAGAAAATACAGGACCTGGAATGGCCCTCACGATACCTGAACCCGTTAAAAAGTCGGCTTGATTCATTTTTAATACATCGCGTTTATTATCAATAACGCGCTTGGAAGCCGGCCTTGTTACATACTGCTCATACAATAGCGGCATGAGTACATCGCCACCACCAAATACCAAACTTCCATTTCTATAGTTATGTTCAAACAAGTTAAAAGCTTTTCTATTTTTCCAATTATTTCGGGTAGCTGTTTCCGATAAATAACCTGCTAACGCAAAGCATGCAATAAATAAAAACAAGTTCACCCACTTGATTTTTTTAACAGGTTTTTCTTTTTCAGGAATTCTTTTGTCACTAAAATTTGTTGCGATGCCAGCAGCTACAATTAAGGCAGGAAATACCCAAGGCGTTTTAAAAAATAAAAATGTTGCAGCAGCCCCAACCACTAATATTACGCGCGTGATGGTATTATGCACTACAACGTTTAAAATTTTTAGCGCAGAATATGCAATAAACCCAATAGCCATGGGTCTAATAAATTTAAATGCCCCTATTACCTCATTTTTATTATCAAAATAATTGAGTAAAAATGAAAGCCCACCCATAATTGCACAAGCAGGTATAATCCAAATTAAAAGCGTTAATACCGCTAACGTATAGCCACCTCTTTTATATCCAATGAGTGCGAGTGTTTGTGTAGATGATGCACCGGGCAAGAGTTGACAAAACCCATTGTACTCCAATAGTTCAGCTTCTGTCACATCTCTTCGGCGATGCACAAAAGTTTTCATCATCATACCAAGGTGGCCCTGCGGACCACCAAAAGCTGTTATGCTATGCCAAACAACAGCGCGTAAAAATGGTATATGACGAAGTAGTGCCACGCGTTATTTTTTTAAACCAATTTCACGAAGTCTTTCATCTAAATAAGCGCCTGCAGTAGCATCGGGATATGCTTTTGGATGTTCGGCATCAATACAACTATCTAAACAAGTTAAACTCATTGCACTTTTTGGATGTAAGAAAAATGGCATCGAAAAACGACTGGTATGCCAGTGCTCTTTAGGTGGATTTACGACCCTGTGTGTGGTACTTTTTAATTTATTATTGGTGAGCCTTTGTAGCATATCACCAACATTCACAACAATTTGTTCTGGGAGTGAAGTCACGCCTACCCATTCGCCACCCTTTGTCAATATCTGAAGTCCATCTGCAGAGGCGCCAACCAATAACGTAATTAAATTAATGTCTTCATGTTGCTCTGCGCGTATTGCAGATTTAGGTTCTTGTGTGATAGGCGGATAATGAATGCAACGTAAAATGGAATTACCTTCTTCTATGTGTGCATCAAAAAAATATTCGTCGAGTTCTAAATAAATAGCAATGGCTTGTAATAATGATCTTCCACTTTTTTCAAAATTTCGGTAGGCCTCAAGTAATGTATTATTGAGTGAAGGAATTTCTGCAACAGCAACATTATCTGGATATTCCCATTTTAAGGGATGACTTGCTGGAACCGTTTGACCGTATTGAAAAAATTCTTTTAAATCTGGAGCTTCACTTCCTTTGGCATGTTCTGTGCCAAAACTAGTATACCCACGTTGACCTGCTAAACCCTCAATCTGGTAGGTTAATTTTTTTTCTAGCGGCAAAGAAAAAAACTGCTGCACCTGATCGTATTGAGCAGCTATCAGGGTGTCAGGAATTCCATGATTTTTTACAGCCACAAAACCAACCGTTTCGTATGCGGTACCAATTGCTTTTACAAAAGAGGCTTTTTTAGCAGCGTCCCCACTTAAAAAATCTGCTAAATCAACTACTGGTATAGACATAAATATGTGATTATTATAAGTATAAAACGCTTATTTAACAAAGGATATTGCCGTAAAGCAGCCTAGAAATGTTTAATTTTGTCTCATCTATGATGAAACATACCCCCATATACCCAATCACGATCATTTTCTTGGCATTATTAGCGTCTAGTTGTAGCAATAGCTATCAAAAATTAGCGGCCAACTACCAAATTAATAAAGCATCAACTAGCCCTAACTACAGTGATGTTGCCTATTGGGCTGCACACCCTGCTATTCATGACCCTTCGGACAGTGTGCCTGCTCCACTACTAGCTTCCTACAAGAAAGACACTGCTGTAGATGTATTTTTTATTCATCCTACAACCTATTTAGGAACTGAAAAACCATTTGGCCTTAACGCCGACATTTCAGATGCGCTTTTAGCTGCAAAAACTGATTATAGCCCGCTACTGTACCAAGCAAGTTTATTTAATGTAGCAGGCCGCTTATTTGCACCCCGTTACCGTCAAACGCATATTAGTGCATACTATCCAGCAACAGGAGCCGATACAACGCTTGCCATCGCCGCTTTTGAACTCGCCTATCAAGATGTAAAATCAGCCTTTGAATATTATTTAGCCAACGAAAATAAAGGTAGGGCCATTATTATTGCCTCACATAGCCAAGGTACCACGCATGGTATTAGACTCGTTAAAGAATTTTTTGATGGCAAACCACTTCAAAAACAATTGGTCGCCGCTTATTTAGTGGGTATTCCTGTAAACCCTATGATATTTTCATCAATTAAGGCATGTGATACACCCAAGCAAACAGGATGTATATGTAGTTGGAGAACTTACAAAGAAGGGTATACACCACCGTTTATTGAAAAAGAAAAATTTGATGTGATTGTTACCAATCCGCTAACCTTTACTAAATCTATACCAAACGCCTCTTGGAATGCAAATAAAGGCGGGGTTCTTACCAATTTTAATAAATTAGCGAAAGGTGTTGCCGAAGCAAAATTAACAGACAAAATTTTATGGACGGCTAAGCCAAAAATATTTGGAAGTTTTTTAGTTAAAAATCCAAACTATCATATTGGAGATTACAATTTATATTACGTGAACGTAAGGGAAAATGTAATCGAAAGAATGAATGCTTATAAAAACGAGGCGCACTAATTTCCAAAGACGCTGAGGAATTTAATACGCATAATTTTTAGCTGCTCCAGGCTGTAATCATTTTCACTAAGTTCTTGTTGAGCTACTTCTAATGAAGCGGTTTCACAACTCTTAAAATAATCAATGATATCTTCTTGATCGTAACTATCTAACCACTCATCAATGGCATAATCTAAATTTAATTTAGTGCCACTTGCAGCAATGGTTTCCATTTCTTCTAGTAGTTCGTCAAGTTTTAAACCTTTGTTTTTTGCAATGGTTTCGAGTGGAATTTTTTTGTCTACGTTTTGAATGATATAGATTTTATTATTCGCCTTATTGGCCACACTTTTCATGATAAATTCGTCTGGCTTAACAATATCATGTTCTTCTACATAGGCTGCAATCATGTCCACAAAAGGCTTTCCGTATTTCAGGGCCTTCCCTTTACTAACCCCCTGACACTTATCTAGTTCTTCTAGGGTCGTAGGAAATAAGGTAGCCATATCTTGTAATGAACTTTCTAGGAAAATCACAAATGGAGGCAAGCTTTTTTTCTTACCCTCTGTTTGGCGAAGCTCCTTAAGCATTTGAAATAATTTTTCATCTGCAGCGGCTCCTGTTTGCGCAGCCCCATCGCCATCTTCATCATCGGCATTGGCGTCTTCAAATAAATTATTTAGTACAATTTTGAAACTACTAGCTTTCTTTAAAAACTTATTACCCTTATCTGTTAATTTCAAAAGACCATATTCTTCAATGTCTTTTCTAATTAAATTTTCGAGTAGCATTTGTCTTATAAGACTATTAAAGAAGTGTGCGTCTTTGTCTTTTCCAATTCCAAACACCGGTAACACATCATGCCTAAACATTGAAATTTGTGGCGTTAAATGACCGCTTACCATATTCACCACGTAATCTGCCACAAAGCGTTCATCTAGTGCTGCAATAACTTTTAATATTTTTACAACTTCTTCTTTGGCTTCTATTAATTCTTTTGGATTTTTACAATTATCGCAGTTGCCACAATTTTGTGTTGGCCATTCTTCTCCAAAATAATGTAGTAAAATTTTTCTTCGACAAACACCACTCTCTGCGTAAGCAACTGTTTCATCAATGAGTTGATTGCCTACTTCACGCTCGCTGAGTGGCTTATCACGCATCAGGTGTTCAATTTTTGAAACGTCTTTATGAGAATAGTATAGTACACAAATACCTTCTAGTCCATCGCGACCTGCTCTACCGGTTTCTTGGTAGTAATTTTCGATAGACTTAGGAATATTAAAGTGAATTACAAACCTGATATCTGGCTTATCGATACCCATGCCAAACGCAATGGTAGCAACGATTACCTGCACATCTTCTTGTAAAAACTGATCTTGTCTGTCAGCCCTTAATTTTTGATCAAGGCCTGCGTGATAGGCTACTGCTTTAATATTATTTGCTACGAGTACTTCTGCTAATTCTTCGGTGGTTTTTCGGTTCAGGGTGTAAATAATTCCACTCTTTCCTTTATGCTGCGAAATAAATTTTACAATATGTTTTACGGTATCTTCTTTTTTTATTTTAGGCTGAATTTCATAAAATAAATTAGACCTATTAAATGAAGAGAGAAGAATAGTAGCGTCGCGTAACCCTAAATTTTTAACAATATCACTTTGCACTTTAGGCGTAGCCGTTGCTGTTAAAGCAATAACAGGCACCGCAGGATTGATGATGTCCATCATTTCTCTTAAGCGTCTGTACTCGGGTCTAAAATCATGTCCCCACTCCGAAATACAATGCGCTTCATCTACCGCAAAAAAGGAAATTTTTAGGTCGCTAAAAAAATCAAGATTTTCTTGCTTGGTTAATGTTTCGGGGGCCACATACAATAGCTTGGTTTTGCCGTTTAGCAAATCATCTTTTACTATTTTTATTTGACCCTTATTTAAAGATGAATTTAAAAAGTGCGCTACCTCATCATTTTCACTATACCCGCGCACCAGATCTACCTGATTTTTCATGAGCGCAATAAGAGGCGATACTATAATGGCGCAACCCTCTTGCAAGAGCGCTGGAAGTTGGTAACATAAACTTTTTCCGCCTCCAGTTGGCATGATAACAAAAGTGTCTTTACCACTTAATAAGCTGTTTATTGCCTGCTCTTGGGTGCCCTTAAACTCCCTAAAACCAAAATATTTTTCCAGCCCTGCATAAATATCAAAATTACTCGGGTCTACAATGGTGCTAGCCTGTCGGGGGCCTTTTATTTTAGCCGGCGCCTTTTTAGGGGCTGATTTTGTTGTTGTTTTGGTGGTTTTACTGCTTGTTTTTGCCATTTCTCTTCTGTATTTCCTTCATAATCAACTAAAAACGGGAATTTATGCTTTGTTTAAGTTAATTCTTTTTTTGAAAGGTTGGCGAAGTTAACAAAGAATGACCTGAATACACTTGCTTTCATGTTAAAGTTTACCTTTGCACAGCATGAAAAACGCAATAGTAGTAACCGCTTTACAAACCGTTCAATTGGAGGCAAAGTCTATCGCAGACCTGGCCGCATTTTTGGACGCGTCTTTTGTTGAAGCTATTGAACTCCTTAATAATTGTAAGGGCCGATTGGTTTTTAGTGGAATTGGGAAAAGTGCACTGATTGCACAAAAAATTGTGGCAACACTTAATTCTACCGGAACACCCTCTTTATTTATGCATGCCGCCGACGCCATACATGGTGATTTAGGTACGGTGCAAAAAGACGATATCGTTTTAATAATTAGTAAGAGTGGAGAGAGTCCAGAAATTAAGGCCCTTGTTCCTTACATTAAAAATTTTGGTAATAAACTAGTAGCCATTGTTGGAAACACGTCAAGTTATCTAGCGTCAGCATCGAATTATATTTTAAATACAACGGTTAGTATTGAAGCATGTCCTAATAATTTGGCGCCAACCAGTAGTACAACAGCTCAACTTGTAATGGGCGATGTGATTGCAGTATGTCTGATGCAATTGAAAGGTTTTACCAGTGCCGATTTTGGAAAATACCACCCAGGTGGTAATTTAGGCAAGCGTTTGTTTTTAAAAGTAGCCGAACTCACAAATAAAGATTTAAAACCTACGGTTGCGCCCCATACGCCATTAAAAAATGTGATTCTTGAAATTACTAAAAATAGATTGGGTGTTGCAGTAGTTATCAATAATAATGAAATCGCAGGTGTTATCACAGATGGTGATTTAAGACGCATGCTTGAAAAAACGGTAAACATAGAAAATATTACCGCAGCAGAAATTATGTCACATACCCCACATTTAATAGATCATCAAACGCTTGCTGCAGAAGCCATTGATCAGATGAAGCAACATGAAATAAGCCATTTGGTTGTTACCAAAGAAGGTAACTACTATGGCATATTGCATATCCACGAACTTATAAAAGAGGGACTTATTTAGTTATGAATAAACACCATTACGTAGCCATTATGGCCGGTGGGATTGGCAGTAGGTTTTGGCCTATGAGTAGAACTGCATACCCTAAACAATTTTTGGATATTTTACATACCGGAAAATCACTGATACAATGGACTTTTGAAAGGTATAAGACTTTTATACCCTTAGAAAATATTTACATTGTTACTTCTGATGAATATGTATCAATTGTTCAAGAACAATTACCTGAACTTCCCGTACAAAATATATTAGCAGAACCGAGCAGAAAAAATACGGCTGCTTGTATTGCCTATATTTCATGTAAGCTATTACAAAAAGATCCGGAAGCTTCTTTAATTGTTGCCCCTTCCGATCATATGATTTTAGATGCAGAACATTTTAGAGAAACCACCAACAAAGCACTTGAGTTTGTTAACCATATCAAATCACTTGTTACACTTGGCATTAAGCCAACGCATCCAAACACGGGATACGGTTATATACAGCACGATACATTAGAAGCGGGTGATGGGATTTTTAAAGTAAAAACATTTACCGAAAAACCAGATCTAGATTTAGCTAAAACATTTATCCGTAGTGGCGACTTTTTATGGAATGCAGGTATTTTTGTTTGGAAAGTATCACAAATTGTAAAGGCATTTGAACTCTTTCAACCAGAAATGTTTGAACTATTTGATACAGCTAAAGACAAGTTTAATACCCCGGAAGAAAAAGAAGCGATAGACAAAATATATCCCCTCTGTGTTAATATTTCTATTGATGTGGCCATCATGGAAAAAGCAGACAATGTATATGTGATACCATCATCGTTTGGTTGGAGCGATTTAGGAACATGGAATAGTGCCTACGATAATTTAGAAAAAGATTATTTAGGTAATGCAGTAGCTTCAGATAACGTCATTGTTATTGATGCTACAAGATGTATGGTGGCAGGACCCGCAGGTAAACTTATGGTACTGCAGGGACTCGATGATTTTATTGTAGTTGATTCGGAAGATGCTTTACTAATTTGTAAAAAAGATAAAGAACAATCTATTAAAGAATACGTTGCAGAAGTAAAACGTAACAAAGGCGATAAATATTTATAAACCCCAATACGCGTGCATGTCTAATTTAAAAACAGTTATCACAGGTTCCGGTTCTTATATACCTCCAGGCATTAAAAAAAATACGGATTTCACAAATCATTCTTTTTTTACAGAGCATGGAGAAGCGATAGAAACACCTTCTACTGAAATTGTTGAAAAATTTAAAGACATTACAGGAATTGAGGAAAGACGCTACACCAGTTCAGATGTGAATGCATCTGATATGGCTACCATCGCTGCTAAAAAAGCAATTGAAGATGCAGCACTTGATCCAGAAACGCTAGATCAAATTATTGTAGCACATAATTTTGGAAACGTATTAGACAAAACCATTCAAACAGACGTTTTACCTGCACTTGCATCTAGGGTAAAGCATGATTTGGGTATCAAAAACCCAAATTGTGTGGCTTACGATATTTTATTTGGTTGCCCAGGATGGATACAAGGCGTAATTCAGGCAGATGCCTTTATAAAATCAGGGATGGCAAAAAAATGTTTGGTCATTGGTGCCGAAACATTAAGCCGTGTGGTTGACGATTACGATAGAGACAGTATGATTTTTAGTGATGGCGCAGGTGCAACCATTTTAGAAGCCAAAGAAGATACAACTGCTGGTATTTTAGCAGCCAGTGTTCAAAGCCATTGCAACGATGAAGCCTATTATTTATACATGGGCAAATCCAATAAACCAGATAGCGATCCGAGCGTGCGTTATATTAAAATGAAGGGCCGTAAAGTGTACGAGTACGCTATTAAAAACGTACCCATCGCGATGAAAGAATGCCTTGAAAAAGCAGGCGTACACGTGAGCGAGGTAAAACAGTTTTTCCTTCACCAAGCCAACGAAAAAATGGACGAAGGATTTATTAAAGTGCTTTTTAAATTATACGGCATCAAAGAAATACCAGCACATATTATGCCCATGAGTATTCATAAACTAGGTAACAGCTCTGTAGCCACAATACCTACCTTGTATGATTTAGTAAATCATGGACAACTAGAAAATCACAGCCTACACAAAGGAGACATTGTTTTATTTGCTTCTGTAGGAGCCGGTATGAATATCAATGCAGTTTGTTATAGGATGTAATTGATTAATCTCTAATCATTGTAACCATCCCTTTTCTGAGAAGTAATTTACCATCTGCATCTACGCAAGCAATGCTCCATGCATAACTTTCAAGTGGTGCTTGTTTTCCATTTACAAGTCCATTCCAACTTTCCTTGAGGTCATTGGTTTCAAAAATGAGCTTACCCCAACGATCGTAAATTCTAAAGTAATTTAACTTAGCTATATTAATATAGAATGGTAATAACACATCATTGGCGCCATCTCCGTTCGGGCTAAAGGCGGTAGGAACGTAGACTTCCGATTTATCAAATACCCATACTTCCTGATTGTCTTTAATCACGCATCCACTTGAATCTTTAATGGTAATGGTATAGTTGATTTTATTAGGATCTAGGAGTGTATATTTCGCAAGCGGGCTTCTTTGGTTAGGTCCTTGCAAGCCAACATTTGGAGACCATATATAAGACAGTCCGCCAGGCTGCGCTACTAATGTAAGCTGTCTATTGCGTGTTGCTTTAACAAGTGGGTAAACCATAGATGGCCTTGGAATATTCACTTTAATCTGCTTAACAATCGTATCTCTTGAATTTGCACAAATTGTACTAGCAACAATTAAACGAACATTATAAGTACCAGCTAGGTTATACGTATGTATTGGATCTATACTAATACTTGTAGTCCCATCACCAAAATCCCAACCAATTACAGTATAGTTGCTCTCCCCTTTACTTGGTACTGTTTTATTGGTGAATTGTATTGGTAGATTAATACAATTGTCTGTATAATTAAAATCGGCAGCGGGCTTTCCAAAAATTGTAATTGACTTGGTTTTACTAGTCAACAAACAACTGCTATCTCCTCTTAATGTGAGTGTAACATTATAAACACCTGCAACCCTATAAATATGACTTGGGTTTTCTAATGTAGAACTATTTCCATCTCCAAAGTCCCAGAATATTTTAGAGAATGCTTTGCTTCCATAACCAAATTGGCTGTTGTTTAAAAAGAAGGTTGCAGCACCCTCACATGAATTTGTAGCTACAAAATCAACAACTGCTGGGCCAATAACTATTACACGCTTGTAGGTTTTTTTGGAGACAATACCATTGGCATCTTTCACATACAAAGAAACCCAATAAATACCAGGCTGCTTATAGGTATGTGAAACCTGAGCGCCATTAGCCGTTACGCCATCACCAAAATCCCAGAAGCGATCTGTAATTGTTGCAGATTTTGAGATAGATTTATCAGTAAATACAAATGCAGTATTACCGGAGCAATCGACACTATCACTTCTATCAAAATCAGCAACAATAGAAGGAAGTGTTTTAAATAATACGGTTGCAGTATCAGCAGCACAATTGTACAAGCTTCCAACAATTAACTGTACAAGTACACTATCATCACTATTGATGATGGTAAATGGATTACTATATCTATCAAATGTGCTAGCAATTGTAGCGCTCGAAATAGGGTGTAAAACACGCCAAGTGTATGCTCCATTTATATTTGGATAGTCTACAGCTAGCAAATTATTTTGTCTAGTAATATTAAATGGTGCATCTGCTACAGTCGTGCCAGCTAAAATGATAGCACGAGGTTTTGCATGAACCACAAAGGTTTGTACTGTAGAATCAGAACAACCAAACCTATTGCGCGTAATAAGTTTAACATCATATAAACTATCAGCAGTGCCCGTATTTGTGAAATTAAATTGAGGTGCTACCAAAGTATATCTTGCAAATAGAGCACCTGCACTGATTTGTTGCAAAGCGCCTCTTTTTGTAATAATCCACTCATACGATCCAGTTGATAATGCATCGCCATTACCTAGGTTTGAAGTATTTGAAATATCAAACCTCCATACAGCGCAACTATCCATTCTAGCATATACAAATTTAGCTTGCGGTTTAGGATAGAGTGTAAATTGAGCACTAGTTGTATCAAAACATCCAAAAGAGGTAGTATCTAATACTTTTATTTGGTACACTATCGATTGCTGTGTTAAGTTATCTGCTAGTATAAACCTCGCTACATTATTACTTATTGAAATAGTTGGTGTTGGAGCATTAGGTGAATTAGCAGACCATGACCATATATTACTTTTAATACTAGCCATATTTGAGGCAGTAGCAATAAAATTAGCATTTCCACAATTGGCTAGGCTACTAAGTACAATACTACTGCTAGGTCTTGGATGTACACGAAGGTTAATAACAGTATCAGCCATACATCCATCAGTGGTGGTAACCATTAATTTTATCTCATACACAGAATCAACCAATGAAGTATTATCCGGAATACGGAAACTAGGTTGTGCAGCAGTACCTGAACTTACTGCCGCAAAAGTATTTACAGATCCCGTATTTCGAATTGACCAAGTGTACTGTGGTATTCCCTTAGCAATAGATCCATTACTAACACGAATGATCAAATCTTTTGAAGAACATATAGCATTGCCACCCACTACCGAGAATATAGGTTTTGGTGCAGGTTGTACAAGAATTGATTTTTGAATAGAATCTTTACAGCCTGTTGCACTTGTTACAATTAATTGAACCAAGTATGCCGAGTCTACTAATGAATTTGAGTTTGACAACCAAAATCTTGGATTAGCAAGTACCGATGATTGAAGCTGACCATTAATTTTCCACTGATATGTTAAACCGGTTGTATTATTTATTGAACCAATAAATGATTGATTATTAAATGTTACCGCTGCAGATTTACAAATCTTTGAAATACCTGTTGTATCAAAATCAACTACTGGATTTGCAAGTGTATTTACAACTTGAACCATAGAATCGGAAGTACAACCAGAATTAGCAATAGCTACCAATTTAAATGTATACGCTTGGCCTGGCCTCATCGCGAGAACTGAATTTGGCACTTGGCTTATACTAAATAAACTATCATTTACATACCACTTAAAGGAATCGGCATATAAACTCGTATTTGTAAAGTTTATGTTTAAAGGAATACAACCATTTAAAGGCGAAGCAGTAAATATAGATTTTGGCGTTGGTAAAATATAAATATTTTTTGTCAACACACTTACACAACCAGAAACTGATGTGGTTGCCTCTAAAGTAACTGTATACTTTTTAATGCCTACTTGAGAAGTCAGTGTTGTAAAATTATGGGTATACCCTGTTTGGTTTGTAGAAACAACGACTCCATCAATAAACCATCTATATGAAACAGTACCCTGCCCTGCATAGGTTGTATTATTTGTAAATGTGACAGATTTTGAAGGCCCGCAATACATAGAGTCTATAGGTGAAAAATCTACTATTGCAGAAGTAGTTACAGTAACAGGTTTTTGTAAAGTATCTGGACATCCATTTGCATGATAAGCAATCATAGCAACCTTATAATTACCTGGTTGCACAAAGGTAAAGCTACTGTTGTATCCAGCTCTATTACCAATTATCACATTATTATTATCGGTATAATACCACTTTACAGAAGCAAAATCGGAAGGCGTACTATACGTATTATAAATATACGGGGCACAATTTATTTGATTATTATTAGAAGCAAACTGCGCCTGCACCGTAGGTAAAATAGTTACAGTAATTGTTTCAATTACAACACAACCCCTTGCTGTTAAAGTAAATGTATATGGAACTATAATAGGAGCAGCAGTTGTATTAATGAGTATTTCTTTAATTGTGTTACCACTAATACTATTAGCAGGATTCTGAATACCTGCAATAGCTGCCCTACTCCAACTAAATGATGTATTAACGACCGTACTTTGTGCTTCATAATTGAATACACTATTGGTACAAATAGCTGGAAGTATTTTGATAGAACTTAGACGTGGCTTTGGTTTTACTTCTACACTAATGGTAAAAATATTTCCAATACAATTACCTGATAAAGGTGTAATGGTATAAATAGCAGTTTGCTCCGTATTGGTTGGATTTGTAAGGGTGCCGAAAATAAAGTTTTGATTGGCCCCTGCTGCCGAACCGGTAATTGTACCAGATAAATTTGGAAGTGGCCAACTAAATGTTGAACCGGTAGGTATGATTGTAGTGCCCGTAAAAGTAGAAGGTGTTAAACTAAATGAACCTTCACTACAAATAGACACCACCTGATTGGGTACCGTTACTTTTGGATTTATGGTAACAGTTATTGTAAATGGACGACCAAAACATGCTCCATTTGAACCAGAAATTGGAGTAACAGTATATACAACTGTTTGAACAACACTCGTTAAATTAGTAAGCACCTGAGATATGGATGCTTGAGCAACAAGCTGATTTTGTTGTCCACTTATATTTGGATTAGCAGCAACCGTCCATGTATATTTTGTATTAGGAGGAACAATATTTGCATTAACTCCTCCATCTACAGGGATCGTTGTAAATCTTGTTTCACTACAAATTGTTTCAGTAATATTTGCAATTGATGGAACAGCATTAACAGTATAAATAAACTGTCTAGAACTACCTGTACATGTTAATCCAAGATTTGAATAAGTTGGCGTAATTGTAATCGTAGCAACCTGAGGTAATGTGCCCGTATTGATAGTTACAAATGAAGGAATATCTCCAACACCAGTTGCTCCAAGTCCAATGCTTGTATTTGAATTCGTCCAATTGTAATTTGTATTTGGTGCAAATCCACTAAACACAACAGCGGCAGTAGAAGATCCAGTACAAAGCTCTTGACTTGTCACCGCATTAACAGTTGGTATTGGATTTACTGCAATGCTAAATGATGTTGCAGCTCCTGTACAACCAAGGCCTGCATTCGTATAAATAGGTGTTGCTGTAATGGTTCCTGATATAGTTACATTGGTAGTATTGGTCGTTACAAATGAAGCAATGTCTCCTACACCGGATGTGCCAAGACCAATAGCTGCATTGGTATTACTCCAATTATATACCGTACCTGC
>Ga0255116_1000079_pt1 | contig 23378 bp, 23 predicted proteins | sample Law_Law_RepC_8h_FD_188476 | JGI IMG/M metagenome (GOLD analysis project Ga0255116, IMG submission 188476) | Freshwater microbial communities from St. Lawrence River, New York, United States - Law_Law_RepC_8h | ecosystem: Environmental > Aquatic > Freshwater > River | place: USA: New York...
AATAAGCGTCGCAGTATTGCGCTGATCTTTGGGTTTGTCGTCCTTGTTGTTCTCGTTGGCGTTGCAATTGGTTATCTCATCGGCGGAGGGCCAACTGCGAGTGTCATCGCTTTAGTCATCGCAGCCGTGATGGCCTTTACGTCGTATTGGAAGTCGGATTCAATCGCGCTCAAAGTGAGCCGTGCGGTTCCAGCAGACCCGACGACGTATCAACGGCTACATAACCTCGTCGAGGGTCTGTGTATCGCAGGCGGACTACCAAAGCCACAGGTGTACGTCATCAATGATCCGGCGCCTAATGCTTTTGCGACAGGTCGCAATCCTCAGCATGCCGCTATTGCCGTCACAACAGGTTTGCTCGAAAAGATGAATCGAGTCGAACTCGAAGGTGTCATCGCCCACGAGCTCTCACATATTCGCAACTACGACATTTTGGTTTCCACTATTGCGGTCACCTTGGTTGGATCAATCGCCATCATGACCGATCTCGCAATCCGCATGATGTGGTGGAATGGCGGACGAACTTCTCGTGAGGGTGACCGCAACAACGGAAGTAATCCTCTCGCTCTGTTTGGTTTCCTGCTCTTGATCTTGGCGCCATTTATTGCCAAAGCTATGCAAGCCGCAGTCAGCCGCAAGCGCGAAAGTCTTGCCGATGTATCAGCGTGCCAGATGACCAGGTACCCGCCTGGCTTGATATCTGCTCTAGAAAAGTTGAGCGCAGATACGACTGCCACACACTCAGCGTCAATGGCTACTGCACATATGTGGATTGAGCAACCTTTATCTGGGGTAAGTGACGGAGGGAAACTCGGGTTCTTCCATCGCATGTTCAACACTCATCCACCACTTGATGAACGAATTGCGTTATTAAAGGAACTGTGAAAATTTCCCAGAAACGTCGTTTTGCTTTTTCGATCGCCCTCGCTGGAATAGCGTTAGCCGCTTGCGGTGGCGGGGGAGATTCATCCGAATCAACGACTACATCAGTGGCGCCGACCACTGTTGCCACAACCGAAGCCCCGACAACGGTGCCCGAAACGACCACAACTGTTCCCGTGCCACGGATGCCATTAACAGGCCAACCTGTCGTCGACGAAGCCATCGCAGTTCGTCCGGCAATTGCTGCCAAGATCGATAACCATCCCGGCGCACGGCCGCAAACTGGACTCAACGAAGCCGACATTGTGTACGAAGAGAATGTCGAGAAGTGGACACGGTTCGCTGTTGTTTTCCATTCGCAGGGTGCAGATCCCGTCGGCCCAATTCGTTCGGGTCGCTCGCAAGACATCAATATCTTGACGTCTTTGAATCGCCCACTCTTCCTCTGGAGTGGTGGTAACGCCGCTGTCACCAGTCTGATTCAAAAATCTGAACTCATCAACATGAGTGCATCTGCTGCAAGCAAGGGTGGGGGATTCTTCCGATCGTCAGACAAGAAGGCTCCACACAACTTGTTCTCGAAGACCAGCAACATTTGGGCTCTGGACGCTGGCCGAGGCGGCACACCGCCCCCGCAATTCAGTTATCGCACCGACGGTTCTGCACCTAGTGGTGCACCAACTGCCGGTTTGAAATTGACAATGGACGGCAGTATGAAAACAGCATGGCAATGGGATCCGACCTTGGTGAAGTTCGTTCGTTTTCACGATGCCAAAGCTCACGTCGACAGCAACGGTGTTCAAATCAACATGGACAACGTCGTCGTCATCGTGTGTGAATACAAGTTCAGCTCAGCCGACAAAAATAGCCCCGAAGCACAGACCGTCGGCACGGGTGTCGCTTGGTTATTCACACAGGGAACCTGGACTGAAGGAACTTGGAGTCGAGCCGACAATCTCTCGCCTTGGACTTTGACTGATACTGCAGGTGAGCCCATGTTGTTGTCCCCAGGTCGAACATGGGTTGAACTAGCCCGCGATAAGCAGGCTGTAGTTGTGCCTGTCGGTTCGTCAGTGGCTGACACACCCTGGCCGTAACCAGCACCTATCACTCGTCGATAAGTGACCAATATCAAGTTGCCCGGTCGGATTCTGGGCGAGTTCGAGGTCTCACTAGTCTCCGATCACGGTTAGCCTGACACCATGTCTTCCTCTTCAAACAATGCTCAAGTTGGCTCTTTCCCTGTCAAGCGTGGTCTTGCCGAGATGCTGAAAGGTGGAGTCATCATGGATGTTGTGACTCCTGGGCAAGCCAAGATTGCTGAAGATGCCGGCGCATGCGCAGTCATGGCACTCGAGCGAGTTCCTGCTGACATTCGTAAAGATGGCGGAGTCGCCCGAATGAGCGATCCCGACATGATCGAAGGCATCAAAGCCGCAGTCACGATTCCGGTGATGGCCAAGGCTCGAATCGGACACTTTGTTGAAGCACAAATTTTGCAGGCGCTTGGCGTTGACTTCATCGACGAGAGCGAAGTACTCACGCCAGCCGACGAAGCACACCACATCGACAAGTACAAGTTCACAACTCCGTTTGTCTGTGGTGCAACAAACTTGGGTGAAGCTCTACGTCGTATCAGCGAGGGAGCAGCACTCATTCGCTCAAAGGGCGAGGCCGGAACCGGAAACGTTGTTGAAGCAGTTCGGCACCTACGCTCAATTCTTGGTGACATCAAGAAGATTGGTTCAGCAGATTCGGCTGAACTTTTCGAGTGGGCCAAGCGTCTCCAGGCTCCGCTGTCATTGGTCCAAGAGATCGCCGAGACTGGGAAGCTCCCCGTGCCACTTTTCTGTGCTGGCGGTTTAGCTACTCCAGCCGACGCTGCGTTGGCGATGCAACTCGGTGCAGAATCGGTTTTCGTCGGCTCGGGTATTTTTAAGAGCGACAACCCTGCGGCTCGCGCCAAAGCAATCGTGGAAGCTACGACCCATTACATGGATGCCAAAGTTTTGGCCAAGGTCAGCGCCGGTCTCGGAGCGCCTATGACGGGCATCGGCATGGACGAAATCAACCAGCGTTACGCCGAACGCGGCTGGTGAACGGTTCTTTCTAAATGAGGCCCCCAGGTGAACCCTCGCGTGTTAGTCGGCGTGCTCGCGCTCCAAGGAGCCTTTGACGCGCACGTTCGACGACTCACCGACCTTGGTCTTGAGTCTCGTTTGGTGAAAGATATTTCCGATCTTGATGACCTCGACGGAATCATCTTGCCTGGCGGAGAAAGCACAACCATGAGCAACCTTTTGGTTGCATCGGGTCTTGGTACTGAGCTTTCGCATCGTCTTCACGAGGGTCTTCCAGTATTCGGAACATGTGCTGGGATGATCATGATGGCCCGCACTATTCAAGACGGCAGGCCAGACCAGATCTCGTTAAATGCCATGGACATTCAGGTTCGACGCAACGGCTACGGGCGCCAGAACGATTCATTTGAACAAGACATCTCAGTTACCTCTCTTGATTCTCCCTTTCATGCACTTTTCATCCGTGCGCCGATTATCGAATCAATCGGCGATGGTGTCGAAGTCCTAGCATCGGTTAATGAACACCCAGTGCTTGTTCGTCAAGCAAATGCTCTCGCCAGTTCTTTCCACCCCGAACTCGTGTCAGACTTACGGGTACACGAGATTTTTCTTTCCATGATTCACGATTCAGAAACAACGAGCAAGAGGTAGACCATGTCCGGACATTCCAAATGGGCGACAATCAAACATAAAAAAGGCGCAGCCGACAAAGCTCGCGGAAAGTTGTTCGCCAAAATCGCTCGTCAGATTGAAGTAGCAGCGCGTGAAGGCGGAGGAGACATCAACTCAAACGCCACATTGCGTACCGTCATGCAAAAAGCTAAGGCCGCTCAAATGACGAACGACGCAATTGACCGCGCAGTAAAAAGAGGTTCTGGCGAAGCTCAAGGTGAAAACTACGAATCAATCACCTATGAGGGTTATGCCCCTGGTGGAGTTGCCATGTTGGTTGACACGCTCACCAACAATCGCAACCGCACCGGTGCCGACGTTCGAAACATCTTTTCTAAGTTGGGTGGCGCCATGGCCGAGCCGGGAGCGGTTGGCTGGCAGTTCAGTCGACGCGGAGTCATTTACGTCGGAGGAACGACGAGCGAAGATGACATTATGTTGCTTGCTCTCGATGCAGGCGCAGACGACATCAGTCGCGATGGTTCATCGTGGAAGATTTTGAGTGAACCGAATGCCGTGTACGACGTAAAAACTGCGCTCGAAGCTGCCGGCATTGAGGTCTTGTCGGCCGAGTCAACCATGGTGTCTTCAACAATCATTGATGTCACCGACGCTGAAACCGCGGCTAAAATCATGAAAGTCATGGATGCGCTCGAAGACAACGACGACGTCCAAGATGTTTACGCCAATTTTGATATCAGCGATGAGATTATGGAGTCACTCGGATGAGCATTTCAGTAGGAGATACCGCACCCAACTTTTCACTTCCGGGTACGGCCAACAAGTCGTATGCGTTGAATGATTACTCGGGTAAGCCAGTTGTACTCGTTTTTTACCCAGGTGATGACACACCGGTGTGCACCAAACAACTCAACACTTATAACAACGAGCTTGCAGAATTTGAGCAGCTCGATGCACAAGTTCTCGCAATTTCAGCCCAGGACGTGTCAAGCCATGAAGACTTTTCGGGCAAGCATGGGTTCAAATTTCCGTTGTTGGCAGATGTCAACAAAGAAGTCGCCACCCTTTACGGAACTCTTGGACCACTCGGCTTCCCGCGCCGCAGCGTTTTCGTTGTCGACCGTCTAGGCAAGATCGTGTACGCACATCGCGCGCTAGCGGGCCTGACCTTCCGATCGGTTGACGACATCACTGCCGCCATTAAAAAGTGCTGAAGACCGTTACAGATTTAGCCGTCTATTTGCTTACCAATACAGGGACCTTCTCCACAGACGTTCAGCAATTGCCCACCCAGTAAATAGCCAAGAGCCTGTACCAGCACAAGCGGCTCGTCGCTGCCTGCCCCATGTGGATCTCGTCCGTACTCCGGATCGGTGGGTATAGCCGCTCCAACCGGTGGGGCAGGAGTTCCGTAGTCCCAAATGACCAACGCTGATCCCGCAAAGGGATAACCATCAATCGGATCAATTCCCCAAAACGGAGTCTTTGACAAGCTGCGACCATCTTTCAGCGCAGGTGTAGCTATTTTGGCTTGAATGGTGCGAGCGAAAACTTCTGTCGCGACGTTGGCCACTTGATGATCACCGAAGGCTTCAACCAAGAGCACATTCTTGGCTTCAAGTCCTGGATAAGGATCAGCAGTGAGGTGTTGAGCGTAGCCACCATTTTCACCGCGATCCCACAAAAGTTGGATCAATGCGAGTGTCAACAATCGATCTTCGCTTCTCGTATATGCCTTGTCAAAGATCACTTGGAACTCGGGCCAATCGCTTGACCGCGGAAGAAGAAGTGAATAGTTCATGGCGGGAACACCCAAGACTGCGCGACTCCATTCGGAAGAAATTGCAGTCGCTGCACCGCCCAATATCCCGCCTTGACTGTTTCCGACAAAAACAGTTGCGTCAGTTTTCAAGATGGGTGATCCATCGTCATTTTGGAAGGCTGGATGCGACACAAAGCCCAATGGACTGTTCGTCAGGCGTCCGAGCATCTGAAACGCGATGATCCCTTGCAACATTCGATCGGCTTGTTCGTTAAAACGACTCATGTCATTCAAAATGCCCGCCAGATTGGCTACGTCTTCAGTAGCCATTCCTAACCAGTCAACGGCACATGCACCAATCGTTCCCTGACCCGCAAAGGCTCCAAAGAAATCAACTTGACTGCGTGACCCCAGCAATCCATGTCCATACAACAAAGCTGGAACTGGAGTTGATACTTCATTAGGGATCACACAACGAAACGCCGCGTCATACATTGGATGCTCGGGATTAAGTGCTGGGTTCCCTGCCGAATCAAACAGAAGTTTTCCACCTGGCGAGCCATCATTATCAAGGAAGTTCGGAATCTCTAAGGTTCCCTCAATTGTTTGAGCGTCTCCCGGCGTCACAGTGTCAACTGTGAATTTTGGGGCTCCATCACCGATCTGTTCATACGCCACTGAACGCTCAAAGAGCAGACGACTAGATAACGATTCTTCACTTGCAACCGTAAAAATCCATTGTTGCTTGTTCGCGTCAATATCAACTGATTCACCTTGGCCAGTGACAAGTTCACCAATCGTTACCTGATATGTATGACCTTCGGTCAGTGCCACTGCTGGACGAAGAGTGACCAAACCCGAAGGTTCGTCTAACTCGCCCCAGAAAGGCCAATCAGTGTCCGAGTCGATATCACGCAAGGAAATCGGATTTGAACTAGATGATGAATTAGGCAATGAGTCCTCGATAGCAGTTGAGTTCGGAACACCACTTTTTACTAAGTCCACATCAGGAGCAGCAAAAATAATGACTGAGTTTGGCGAGAATCCATCACCGCGATTTTGGTCAGTAACGTCAAGTGCAACACCATCCACATTGATTGGAGTCGCGTCACTCGGGATCGCCAAACGACGTCCAGTTGGCGTACTGAAATCGGGCACCGTTAAGCGATTGTCCGGCCATGGCAACAAGCAGGTCAATACACCGGGCTGTTCGCATGTCGGTTGAGCCAAGTCTGCACCATCAACCGCAGTTCCTGGGGAACTGTCTGTCGTTGCGGCACTTGAATCGGAGTTCGTGGCATTCGAACAGGCCACCAATGACCCAATGAGTCCCAACACGAGAAGTGACCGAGTTGCTTTTTGACCGGAGTTTCGTTCTCTACGCATGCCTAACAATGCCATGTTCCACGACATGGGGCGATCAATCAGTTATGATCGTACGCATGTTCGTACCGAGCGACCCCACGACGACCAAGAATGCGGTCCATCGGGTTCTCGGAATTGACCCCGGTCTGACCCGTTGCGGATATGCCGTGATCGACGCTCATGGTCCACAATCGGTTACCGCTGTTTCGCTCGGGGTCTTACGCACCCCACCCACCATGCCGTTACCCGAGCGCCTCGCAAGCCTGCATAGCGACATCAGTGACTTATTACGCGAATTTGAACCCCAGACCGTGGTCGTTGAGCAGTTGTTCTTTCAGGTCAATGTTCGAACGGCCATGAGCGTCGGTCAAGCCAGCGGACTTGCTTTGGCTCTGGCATCAGCTGCCGGTTGCACGGTGGTTCAATACACACCGAATCAAGTCAAAGAAACAGTGACTGGTTGGGGAGGCGCCGACAAGTTGCAGGTGCAGCGAATGGTGCAAGTTCGACTTGGTCTGAACTCGTTGCCGCAACCAGCAGACGCCGCTGATGCTGCAGCTTTGGCACTGTGTCATCTTGCCGTGGCCCCCATGCATCAAAAACTGATTGCCGCTGGTGCCGAATCAATTCATGGTCGCGCCCGAAGCCGAAAGACGGCCTGATATGCCTGATATGCCTGATATGCCTGATTTGCCTGATATGAATGTGCGTCTGACATGATCGGTTCATTGCGCGGAACAGTTCTCGAACGCCACGGCGAAGGAACAACGCTGATTGAAGTCGGCGGTGTGGGATATCTCGTCACTGTCACGCCGCGCACCTTGGCCGAACTCGAACCAACTTCGCCTGCTTTTTTGTACATACATAATCACATTCGTGAAGATGCTCAAACCTTATTCGGATTCTTAACTCGTGATGAAAAGAATACTTTTCAGATTCTTTTGGCGACTCATGGTGTCGGACCATCGTTAGCAATGGCCGTACTCGGAACTTTGTCGCCCGTCGCACTCTTTGAAGTTGTTGCGTCATCAGATTTGGCAGCACTCACGATGGTGCCTGGTGTTGGCAAGAAGACGGCTGAGCGATTGCTCATTGAGCTGAAGAACCGCTTGTCGTTACCGGTTCTTGACAATCATGAACCATCTAGCGGTGGACGAACCAGTGTGATATCAGATGTTCGCGAGGCACTACTAGGACTCGGATACAACGAATCTGAAATCCGCGAGGTTCTACGTGACGTTTCAATTGAAGATGGAGCAGAGCGTCTTTTGCGCGATGCGTTACAAGCTTTAGGGGCTCGCCGTGCGGGATGAATTTCTGGATCCACAAATTCAAGACGTCGTCGAAGAATCTGACGAATCAGGTTTACGACCAAAGCATCTCGAAGAGTTCATCGGGCAACGTGAACTTAAAGAGAAGTTAGGCATCGTTCTCGAAGCCGCTCGCCGTCGCGGCGAAGCCGCCGACCATTTACTTTTTGCAGGCCCGCCAGGTTTAGGTAAGACAACACTGTCAAGCATCATCGCCGCAGAGATGGGCGTACGTCTACACATCACGTCTGGTCCAGCACTCGAACGAGCCGGCGATCTTGCAGCGATTTTGACCAAACTCGAACCATCGGATGTTCTCTTTATTGACGAAATACATCGTCTCAGCCGAGTCGTCGAAGAAATTTTGTATCCAGCAATGGAAGACTTCAAACTCGACATCGTTGTCGGCAAAGGTCCAGCTGCGTCGAGTATTCGTTTGGCATTACCGAAATTCACTCTGGTCGGCGCAACGACACGCACCGGCATGATTACTGGGCCGTTACGTGATCGGTTCGGATTAGTGGCGCGTCTCGACTATTACGACGATGATGAACTTCATGCCATTGTGCGTCGTGCAGCCGGAATCCTTGACGTGTCGATTGACGAAGAAGGTTCGCACCAAATAGCTCGACGCAGTCGTGGTACGCCACGAATTGCGAACCGTTTATTACGACGTGTACGCGACTTTGCTGAGGTACGTGGAGATGGCAAAATCACCGGCGCCATCGCCGACGAAGGTCTCGCAGTGTTCGGAGTCGATCATCGCGGTCTTGACAAAGTCGACCGATCAATTTTGACATCGCTCTGTCAACAGTTCAATGGGGGACCAGTCGGACTCTCAACTTTGGCCATTGGTATTGGCGAGCAACCCGAAACCGTCGAAGACGTCTATGAACCTTTCTTGATCCAACAGGGTCTCATCGCTCGTACACCGCGCGGCCGAGTCGCGATGCCGGCCGCATGGGAACACATTGGCTTAACCGCACCTCAACAAGTTCCCGGTTTATTCTCCTAGGATTCTTCGGGTGCAACTTTCTCAATTTGATTACGACCTTCCCCAAGATCGCATTGCACAAGTACCCGCCGAGCCCCGAGATCATGCTCAACTTCTTGTCGATCTAGGTCGTCATCGTGGTGCTACATCGATCGAACATCGACATGTATTCAACCTCCCTGAATATCTTCAACCTGGAGACTTGCTGGTCGTCAATGACACCAGAGTCATTCCTGGTCGACTTCGACTCAAACGAGCGAGTGGAGGCAACGTAGAAGTTCTGCTCCTCGATTCTCTGACTCCCGATTCTCGACGCTGGTCAGCGCTCGTGAAACCTGGCGGAAAACTCAAGGATGGCGAGATTCTGCATCATGTTGAATCAGCGAGTGAATGCATCTTTCACGGCCGTCTCGACAGCGGTGATTCTTTTGAAATTGAATTGTGCTTCAACGACGATGCGCTGAGCTTTCTTGATCGCATCGGCGAGATTCCCTTGCCTCCATACATTACTTCTTCACTTCCCGATTCTGATCGTTATCAAACTGTGTACTCACGTCGTCCAGCATCGGCTGCCGCTCCGACAGCAGGCCTGCATTTCACGCCTGATTTGTTGCGAAAAATCGGCGAGATGGGCGTTGAACTTGCTCGAGTCGAGTTAGTTGTCGGTCTTGATACTTTCCAACCAATACAGACCGACAATCCTCTTGATCACAAAATGCATACCGAGTACTACGCAGTCAACGAAGAGGTCATGACTCAGGTTCGCTCTGCCGAGAGAGTTGTTGCAGTTGGCACCACCGCTGTACGGGCCCTCGAAAGTGCGGCAGCACGAGACGAACTTTCTGGTCGTACAGACCTCTTCATTCATCGTGGATTCAATTGGCAATGTGTCGATCTCATGATGACCAATTTTCATTTACCTAAAACCACTCTGTTGTTGATGATTGATGCATTTATCGGTGATCGTTGGCGTGATATCTACGCGTCAGCTCTCGATAATGGCTACCGTTTCTTGTCGCTAGGCGACACCATGTTGCTCAATCGTCACGCCGAAGAGAGTTAAAGATGCACCCCGTCACATTGAATATCACCGCAACTGAAGGAGCGGCCCGCACTGGGGTTGCCACAACGGCCAACGGCTCATACCAGTTCCCAACTTTTATGCCCGTCGGCACTCGCGGTGCAATTAAGTATCTCAGTGCTTCCGACTACGAATCATTAGGTGCCGAAATTGTTTTGGGCAATACCTATCACCTCATGTTGCGACCAGGAGCAGAGACCGTTGCGCACTTCGGGGGACTCGCAAAATTTTCGGGATGGCGTGGTCTCACACTCACCGACTCGGGTGGCTTTCAGGTTTTCTCGCTCAATCCAAAAGTTGACGATGATGGCGTGACGTTTAAATCAACGTACGACGGCAGTAGCCATCGTTTTACTCCAGAGTCAGCCATTGCCACGCAAGAACTACTCGGAGCCGACATTCAGATGGTGCTCGACGTATGTGCGCCGCTCCCATCACCCCAGTCAGTCATTCGTTTAGCTCTTGAAAGAACTTCAATGTGGGCTCAGCGAGCTCACTCTGCGCATCAACGTACCGATCAGGCATTGTTCGGCATTGTTCAAGGCGGAACCGATATAGCAATGCGGGCCGAAAGCGCTCAACGCACAGTCGCAATCACAACTGAGAATCGATCGGGTTTTGACGGATACGGAATCGGAGGCTTGTCAGTTGGAGAAACGCGCGATGAGATGATCCCAGCGTTGGCTTCAGCCATCGCTCATTTGCCAACCGATCGCCCGAGGTATTTGATGGGGGTAGGTGACCCCGCGTCCCTGATTGAAGCCGTATGGCTCGGAGTCGATCAATTTGACTGCGTCATGCAAACCAGAATCGGTCGGCACGGTACCGCACTCACGAGCACCGGAAAACTACATATCAAGAATCAACGACATGCTTTCAGTGAAGAACCAATTGACTCGGCTTGTTCATGTGATGTTTGCCAACGTCACACTCGGGGCTACATACGTCACCTGTTCCAGGTCAACGAGCCCACGGCAGCCCGCCTCTTGAGCCTGCACAACATCGCCTTCACTCTCAATCTGATGAAGGACATGCGAGAAGCGATCGGCCAAGGCCGTCTACACATTTTGCGTCAGGAAATTCTGGCAATTTGGGGCTAAGCACCTGAAAAGAGCCGTTATGGACCGTGGCGAGTCCCCAAATTGGTGCAGTACGGACTAGAGTTCTACGGGTTATTCAACCCGCGATCCTAGGGAAATTCATGTCTACTTTTCAGTCTTTATCCTCTGTCTTAGCCGCCGCTTCTGAAAAGCAAAACAGTGGTGGAAGTTTCGTCGTCACTCTTTTGTTTATGGGGGCCATTGGTGCCGCCATGTACTTCTTGATGATTCGCCCGCAACGTCGCCGTCTCAAAGAGACCCAAGAGTTGCAGCGCGCGATCGGCGAAGGTGACGAGGTCATTACGAACGCCGGTATTTTTGGTTTCGTTAACGCAATCGACGGCGATGTTGTCTGGCTCGAAATCGCTGAAGGCACCGAGATCCGAGTTTCGCGCTCATCATTGCTGCGCCGTATTAATCCAGTCGTCGAACCAGCAGGTGGAGAAATCGCTGCTGAGTCGACCGAACCCGACAGCGAGTGACTACACCAGCCATGACGCGTCGTCTCGTTGTTTCTCTCGTTGGCCTCTTAGTGGTTGTCTTCGGCTCTCTTGCCGGCAACCTCGTCGCTGGCAACGAACCTGCCCTTGGTCTTGACCTACAGGGTGGAATTTCAGTTACCCAAGAACCGGTCGGCGAGTATGACTCGGTCAGCCTCGACCTTGCGGTCGAACGGATCCGCGACCGAGTCGACTCTCTTGGGGTCGCCGAGCCTGAAATTATTCGTCAGGGCGATGCCATCGTGGTCAACCTTCCCGGAGTCGACAACCAAGACGAAGCGCTGCGACTAGTGCAAGTGACCGGAGCTGTTTTGCTTCGCCCAGTTCTTTTGGCACAACCAATTGCGCCAGTTGACACCTCAAGCACAACCATTGCCGATGGCTCGTCAACCACAGTCGCTGGTGGCTCGTCAACAACAGTTGACGGTTCATCGACCACCGCTCCAGTGACGACTCTTGCAGTTACGACGACCGCACCAGGCGGACCGTCACGCCAACTCCCACAAGTTGCCACGTCAGTTCCGATCGATGGTTCAACGACAGTTCCCGCTACTGCCGATTCAACATTGCCACCGTCAAGTACCGACGCACCTTCTACAACCGATGGACCAACTGGTTCAGAGATCACATCTCCCACACCACCCACCGAAATGGGCGACGCTGCCGATCCGTCGGCCACTGTCATTGTGCAGAACACCGATGGTTCAGAGATCTACCAACTTGGTCCCTCTTTCGCGACCGGTGAAGTTTTCAACAACGACGCAACTGCCGACATCATTTCCGGCGGTTGGGGAGTGCGAGTCACCCTGAAGAACGGTGCAGCTGGCTCAGATCTTTGGAACATCGGCGCAGCGCAGTGTTTCGCCAAGTCGACCACATGCCCAACGGGTCGAATGGCCATTGTCCTTGACGGTGTCGTGCAGTCGGCACCAAGCGTCAATCAGCCTTCATTCTCAGGTGGAGTAGACATCACCGGAAGTTTCAAAGAGTCTGAAGCCAAAGATCTGGCTCGAGTTCTCAAGAGCGGCGCTTTACCGGTCCGTCTTGAGGTTCAGGCGGTACAGATCGTGTCCCCAACATTGGGTGACGATTCACTCAATGCTGCGATCGTTTCTGGTTTGATCGGCGTACTTCTCGTCCTGCTCTTTATGCTCTTGTACTACCGCCTTCTCGCCCTCATCGTGGTTTTTGGAATCACGCTGTCCGGGCTCGTTCAGTGGAACGTCATCTCGTTGCTCTCCAATACGAACGGCCTAGCTTTGAGCTTGGCGGGTATCGCCGGAATCATTGTTTCTATCGGTGTCACCGTTGACTCTTACGTGGTGTTCTTCGAAAAGTTGAAAGACGAATTGAAGACTGGTCGCACATTGAAGAACTCGGCTGAACGTGGATTCAAATCAGCATGGCGAACCATCTTGGCGGCCGACATTGTGTCGCTCATCGGTGCGTTCACTCTGTGGTACCTCACCGTCGGTTCAGTGCGTGGTTTTGCCTTCTTCCTCGGTCTCTCAACTTTGTGCGACATCATCATTGCATGGTTCTTTACCCGACCGACCATGTTGATGATCGCCCGAACTAAGCGCCTCCAACGTGGTCGCATCTTTGGTATTGATAACACCGTTAACGCAAATGGAGGTGCGGCATGAGCAACGACCTCGTCACTTCACGTCGTGGAATTTTCGGCCGCCTGTACCACGGAGAAACTTCTTTCGACTTCGTCGGCAAGCGCAAAATTGGTTTCGCTATCTCCATCACTTTGATTTTGCTCACCTTGGGCTCGTTGTTTACTCGCGGTCTCAATTTGGGTATTGACTTCGAGGGTGGCGTTGCTTGGCAAGTACCAAGTAGCGAGACAATGGATGTCGACGCCGCCCGTTCCGTTCTTGACGACAACGGTGTGCCCACCGAAAATGCCAAGGTGCAGACCCTGACAAGTGGAACAACATCTTCGATTCGCATCCAAGTAGGAGATCAGACCGCTGAAGTTCGGACAAAAGTTCAAACCGATCTAGCCATCAAGGCCAATGTCGATATCAACGAAGTTTCGGTGAGTTCGGTGAGTTCGTCTTGGGGACGGGCGATTACCGAAAAGGCCATACGTGCCTTAATCGCCTTCATGGTTCTGGTTGGCATCTACATCGCCTGGCGCTTTGAATGGCGCATGGCGATAGCCGCAATCTTGGCGATGTTGCATGACGTGTTGATCAGCGTTGGCATCTATTCACTCATTGGTTTTGAAGTCACTCCGGCCACCGTCGTCGCCTTCCTGACCATTTTGGGTTTCTCGTTGTACGACACCATCGTGGTGTTCGACAAGGTCAAGGACAATATTGAGAAGTTCGGGCCTTCGCGCACATCAATGGCCGACATCACCAATGTGTCAATGAACCAAGTTCTGATGCGTTCGTTGAATACTTCATTGGCAGCAGTTCTCCCAGTGTTGTCACTACTTGTTCTTGGCTCAGGAGTCTTTGGTGCAATTGCGTTACGCGAATTCGCCATCGCTTTGTTAGTCGGCTTGATTACTGGTTCGTATTCTTCGATTTACATCGCCTCGCCACTGCTCACGATTTTCAAGCAACGTGAAAGTCGCTACAAGAACCTCAAGGGTGCTCATGCAACCGGAGCCGAGTTAGCCCATATGGTGATCTCGGGAGGAGCAGCTGGCGCGAAGTCAGTTCGTCGTCAAACTGCCGACTCAGAAGATTCAACTACAACGACTCATTCATCACCGTCGTCCACGGCTTTACTGACGCACCCACCGCGTCCTCGCAAGAAGCGTCGTCGTTAGTTATGAGTACCGAATCAATGCAAGATCTCATTCGTTCCATTCCGGATTACCCGAATCCTGGCGTTACATTTCGTGATATCACGCCACTCCTAGGCGATGGTCCGGCGTTCAGCGAAGCGATTGCCAAAATCGCCGAACGGTTCGTTGATGCGAATATTCAGCGAGTCATCGGAGTTGAAGCTCGTGGCTTCATCCTCGGTGCACCAATTGCCGTCGCTCTTAACGCTGGGTTCGTCCCCGTGCGGAAAGCTGGGAAGTTGCCTTGGGCAGTTGTTCGCGAGGAATACGATCTCGAATACGGCTCGGACAAACTAGAAATTCACCGCGATGCCATTCATCCTGGCGAACGAATTTTGGTTGTTGACGATGTCCTTGCAACTGGCGGTACGGCTGCTGCGACTTGTCGTTTGGTGTCAGCACTCGGGGGAGACATCGTCGCCCTTGCGGTCTTGATCGAATTGCCATTTCTTGAGGGTCGCGCCAAACTCGACGGGATCGCCGTCGAATCACTCTTCAGCTACTGAATCAGCAGTTCGTTGGCGGCGCATAACCACCCGTTGGTCATGAGTTCCTGCGATACTTAGCCCATGGCAACGGTGACTCGTCTTCTCCCGTGGAGACGCCAACACAGCTCACCAGATGACGAGTTGGCTCCCGTGTTGCAGTCATTTCGGCGGCGCCATCCGAAGGCATCAACGGCCTTAATGACCAAAGCCTTTGAGACGGCCCGTACGGCCCACTCGCAGCAAATTAGAAAAAGTGGCGAAGGTTATATCAATCACCCTCTCGCCGTCGCGAAGATCGTCGCCGATATTGGACTTGACGAGACCACCGTGATCGCCGCCTTGTTGCACGATGCTGTCGAAGATACCGAGATCACTGTCGCCGATGTCGAGCGCGACTTTGGTCCTGAAGTCGCTGCCATCGTCGACGGTGTCACCAAACTTGACCGCATTCGCTTTGACTCAAAAGAAGAGCAGCAAGCGGCAACAATGCGCAAGATGTTGGTCGCGATGGCCAAAGACTTGCGAGTGCTCATTATCAAGTTGGCTGACCGACTCCACAACATGCGCACGATTGCTGCGATGCCAGTCGAAAAACAGCAGCGCATTGCCAGCGAGACTCTTGACATCTACGCACCACTGGCTCACCGTCTCGGCATGCAAGGACTCAAACAACAGTTAGAAGACTTGGCCTTTGCCTCGATGTACCCGAAGCGCTATGCAGAGCTCGATCACCTCGTCAGCAGCCGCAGCCCTGAACGCGATGTCTATCTCGCCAAAGCGATGTCTGATGTTCGTTCTAAGTTGTCAGAACTCAATATCGACGCCGATGTCACTGGACGTGGGAAACATTTGTGGAGCATCTACGAAAAGATGATCCAAAAAGGTAAAGAGTTCGACGAAATTTTCGACATCATGGCCATCCGTGTCGTTGTTGACTCGGTCAAGGATTGTTACGCGGCTTTGGGATGTATCCACGGAACTTGGAAACCGATTGTCGGTCGCTTCAAGGACTATGTGGCAATGCCCAAGTTCAACTTGTATCAGAGTTTGCATACAACCGTCATCGGCGCCGGTGGAAAACCTCTCGAAATTCAGATCCGCACTCGCGAAATGCACCAGCGCGCCGAATGGGGAGTTGCTGCACATTGGGCTTATAAAGACGATAGTGAAATACCCGATATTGATTGGCTCAATCGAATCATTGACTGGCAAAGCGATATCGCCGATCCTGCTCAGTTCATGGAGAGTTTGAAGACCGACCTCGATCAAGACGAGATCTTTGTTTTCACTCCTAAAGGTCGCGTCATTGCTTTACCTCTCGGGTCATGCCCAGTTGACTTCGCTTATTCTGTTCACACTGCAATCGGTAATGCGTGTATCGGAGCCAGAGTCAATGGTCGACTCGTCCCACTGACGCACCAATTAAAATCTGGCGATACCTGCGAGATTTTTACGTCAAAGGTTGAGTCAGCTAGCCCGTCTCGCGAATGGCTTGAGTTTGTTGCTTCACCCAAGGCCCGCCACAAAGTCAAGCAATGGTTCTCTCGCGAAAAGCGCGAAGACCTCATCGAAGCTGGCCGAGAAGATCTTTCGAAAGAACTTCGACGGGTTCGACTCCCTGTCAACCGAGTCATGGAAAGTTCACACCTCACCGCCGAGATGGAGTCTTTGAATTATCTAGACCTCGACACGTTGCTCGCGGCTATCGGTGAAGGTCATGTTGAAGCGACTCAATTCGCACAAAGAATTGCGGCGCGCTTCGAAGATTCAAACTCCGAAGAACGACTTCCCGCATCGGTATTGCGTCCTGATGATTTTCGAAGACGCGGCAACAACGTCGGAATCCATGTCGAAGGCTTTGACGATGTTCTTGTGCGGCTCTCGAAGTGCTGCACTCCCGTTCCCGGTGACGAAATCATGGGATTCATCACGCGCGGTCGTGGAGTCAGTATCCATCGGTCCGACTGTGCCAACGCAGGAACCTTCGCCGATGATCAATCATCGCGCCTCGTGGACGTCGAATGGGATGGTTCATCCACCGGAACTGTCTTCCGAGCAAGCGTCGAAGTCGTCGCACTTGACCGATCGCGCCTCTTGCGTGATGTGGCCAATGAACTGTCCGAACAACACGTCAATATCGTGGCCTGCAGTACCCATACTGGGGGAGACCGAGTCGCGAGGATGCGCTTCGAGTTTGAACTTGCCGACCCTGGCCATCTCGAAGCAGTACTGCGAACAATCAAGAAGATCGATGGGGTCTACGACGCCTACCGCTCGGGTACTGGGCGCCCGCTCGACGAAGACGACGAGTGACCCATATTCCCTCGGCGATCGTGCCACGCCGGGCCTAATCTCCCTGAGGCTGGTCCCAGCGACCGCTAGCCTGAGTATTCGTGCCCGAGTTCCAAACCAGCCCAGGGATGCGCGACATCCTTCCTTCCGAATCTGCCCGTTGGCGGCAGTTCGTGGCTGCCTTCGCTGAGACCGTGACGGCGGCTGGATACGGCCAAATCATTCCTCCTTTGCTCGAGGACATCGGGGTTTTCCACCGAGTCGGCGAAGCCACCGACATCGTCACTAAAGAGATGTACGACTTCGTTGACAAGGGTGATCGTCACGTGGCCCTACGACCCGAGCAGACCGCGAGCGTGTGCCGAGCCTTTGTCCAACACCGACCAGCGACTCCCTGGAAGGTTTGGTACTCCGGACCGAACTTCCGTTACGAACGCCCGCAGAGAGGCCGCTATCGACAGTTCGATCAAGTCGGTATCGAAGTACTTGGCGCCAACGACCCTTACCTTGACGTTGAAGTTATTGCTCTCGGCTGGAACTTCTTTCAGCGGTTGGGGTTGCAGCAAGTTCACTTACATCTCAATAGTTTGGGCGAACCGCAAGACCGTCAAAATTTCGTCGCCGCATTGCAGACATACTTCTCAGAACATATTGAGCAACTCTCTGATGCCAGCAAAGTCACACTTGCCAAGAATGCACTACGCGTACTTGATTCGAAACGTCCCGAAGACTTTGACATCATTGCCAAGGCCCCGAAGATTTCTGACTTCTATAGCGAGGCAGCCCGAACACATTTTGAAACTGTGTTATCGGGTCTCCGCACACTCAACATTCCATTCACCCTCAATGAAAAACTCGTGCGAGGCCTCGACTATTACCGGCATACCACATTCGAATTTGTTGGCGGCACTCTTGACTCAGCTCAAAACGCAATCGGCGGCGGCGGACGCTACGACGGATTAGTCGAAGATCTCGGAGGCCCCGCTACCGCAGGTATTGGGTTTGCATTGGGCCTCGATCGCACCCTTCTTGCCTGCGATGACGAGGGAGTATTTGCTTCAGTTCCTGCCAACGTCGATGTCTTTGTCGTCGATACCACCGGCGGAAACGAAGCACTTATCATCACACATCAACTTCGCAACGCCGGAATCTCATGCGATCGATCGTTTGAGAATCGCAGCATGAAGAGCCAGATGAAAGCAGCCGACAAAAGTGGGGCGCTAGTAGCCATCATCATTGGCTCCGATGAAGTCGAAGCCGATGCGTTCGTGCTACGCCCACTTCGTGGCGAAGAGCAGCAATCAACGATTCCTCGCAGTGAATTAATTCCATCAATAACGAAAGCACTCTCATGACAATTTCAAAACGACAAACTTCGATGCGGACGCACATGTGCGGCGAAATCGGTACGAGCGACATTGCACAGACAGTCACCGTCTGTGGGTGGGTCGCCAAACGACGCGAGCATGGCGACAAACTGGCTTTCGTTGATCTCCGCGATCATTCAGGAATCGTTCAATGTGTCATCGACAATGCTGTTGACGTCCGAAGCGAATACGTCGTCAAGATTACGGGCGTCGTGCGCCCGCGACCAGACGGAACTGTCAATAGCAACTTGAGCACAGGCGAAGTTGAGATTGGCGAATGCGTCGTCGAAGTTCTTCGCTCGGCCGAACCGCCGCCGTTCCCCGTTGATGCACGTGCTGATGACGTTGACGAGAATGTGCGCTTGCAATACCGATATATCGACATTCGTCGTGAACGCATGCAGAAGAACCTTCGTACCCGCGCCAAGGTCAACTCGGCTGTTCGTACCGCCATGGAACTGCAAGGTTTCGTTGAAGTTGAAACACCCATGTTGGTGCCCTCAACGCCTGAAGGTGCACGCGAGTTCTTAGTACCATCCCGAAAAGAGCCCGGTTCTTTCTATGCATTGCCCCAAAGTCCACAGTTGTTTAAACAACTACTGATGGTTGCAGGAATCGATCGCTACTACCAGATCGCCCGCTGTCTGCGCGACGAAGACCTTCGTGCCGATCGCCAATACGAATTCATGCAGCTTGATGCCGAGATGAGCTTTGTCAATCAAGACGATGTCTTAGCGGCAATCAGCGAAGCGGTCATCGCCGCGGCCGAATCGGTCACTGGTGTCAAGCCCGATCCAATTCAGCGCATCACCTGGCGCGAAGCAATGGAACGATTCGGCGTCGACAAGCCCGACTTGCGCTTTGGCATGGAACTCACCGAGTTGACTTCAATCTTCTCGAGCACCGAATTCAAGGCATTCACAGGAGCCGAGTCAATTAAGGGCATCCGGGTTGAAAACAAGGCCGAAGAGTTCGGTCGCAACAAATTGGACGCATTAACTGACCGTGCCAAGAAGATGGGCGCCAAAGGTTTGGTATGGCTCAAGGTTGCAGCCGACGGAACCCTAGAGTCCCCGGTGGTCAAATTCTTATCTGCTGACGAACAGGTCAAACTCATTTCAACCTTGCAAGCAGTTGCTGGTGACTTGTTACTGATCGTGGCCGACGAATGGTCAATGACCTGCGAAGTTCTCGGAACATTGCGTAACGATCTTGGTCGTCCTCCAGTTCACCAAGGGCCATACCGCTACGTATGGGTGACTGAATTCCCGCTGTTCGTTGGCGTTGACAAAGAAACCGGCCAGCCAAAGCCTGGACACCATCCTTTCTGTCAACCTCATCCCGAAGATCTCGACAAGTTTGAGACTGACCCGATGTCAGTGCGCTCATTGGCGTACGACCTCGTTCTCAACGGTTGGGAACTAGGTTCAGGATCAATTCGAATTCACGATTCCGAAATGCAACGTCGGGTTTTCACCGCTCTTGGTATCAGCGAAGAAGAAGCCAACCGTAAGTTCGGTTTCTTCTTGAAGCCATTTACTTACGGCGCTCCACCGCACGGTGGTTTCGCCTTTGGCCTCGATCGCCTCGTCGCAATTTTGGCGGGCGAAGACAATATTCGTGAAGTCATCGCCTTCCCGAAAACGCAGAGCGGGCAAGACCCCATGACGAATGCGCCGACCCGTGCCGAAAACAAACAACTTGATGAACTCGGTATCAGGGTTTTACCCCCCAAAGTCTGAATGACGAACGTGCCAAACTCATGAGCTCGCAATCCTTTCGCGCCGGAGTAGTCATCATTATTCGTCGTGATAATGGTGATCTCATGGCTTTTGAACGCAAGGATGTCCCTGGGTCTTGGCAGTTACCTCAAGGTGGAATTGACATTGATGAAGAACCGCTCGATGCGGCGTGGCGCGAACTTACCGAAGAAACCGGCCTCACAAAATCTGATGTAGCCCTAGTTCTTGAATTACCCGAGTGGATCGCTTATGAGTGGCCTTCCGATATTCGGGCGCACGTCAAGAATGGCGATAAGCGACGCGGACAAATTCAAAAGTGGTTTTTGTTCGGGGTGATCGACGAAGAGAATATTACGCCGCAACCCGACGACCATGAATTCACCCGTTGGCAATGGATGGAACCGCATCATCTACTTCACCATCTTGTCGAATTTCGCCAAGCCGCGTACGCCCGAGCTTTTTCTCGGATACTGCCGTGAGCGATCTCTTTAGTGCTGCTGCCGAAGAGCAACTTCGATCCCAATCGCCACTAGCCGCAAGAATGCGTCCGCGAACGATTGATGATGTCGTTGGTCAAGAACATCTTGTTGGAGTTGGAAAACCACTGCGCCGATTAGTTGAGCAAGACAAATTGAGTAGCGCAATTTTCTGGGGTCCGCCCGGCACCGGAAAGACAACTTTGGCTTTAGCCGTCGCCGGAACCACCAAACGAGCTTTTGAACAATTGTCTGCAGTGACCGCTGGGGTCAAGGACGTACGTGAAGTGATTGAGCGCGCCCGTCAACGCCTAGGAATGCACGCCCAAGGAACAATTCTCTTTCTTGACGAGATTCATCGATTTTCAAAGAGTCAACAAGACGCACTCTTGCCCGCGGTTGAAGACGGAACGTTAACGCTGATCGGAGCGACGACCGAGAATCCATTCTTTGAGGTCAATGCGCCACTCAGGTCGCGCAGTACTCTGTTTCGTCTCGAGCCACTTTCACGTGACGCCATTCGGACCTTGATCGAGCGAGGTCTCATTGCACTAGCGACAACTGCAACCCCTGATGCAGTTGACCTGCTGAGCGAACGATCTGGGGGAGACGGTCGACAAGTTCTCACATCGCTTGAAGTTGCATCTGCACTGTCTCATCCCGATCAAGTTCTCGTCGAACATGTTGAGGCCGCCCTCGGAACCAGTGCATTGCGTTATGGACGCGACGATCATTACGACGTCGTCAGCGCTTTCATCAAGAGTTTGCGCGGGAGTGATCCTCAGGCAGCGACGTATTACCTAGCTCGCATGCTTGAGGCCGGCGAAGATGCTCGATTCATTGTGCGACGCATGGTGATATTCGCCAGCGAAGATATTGGACTCGCCGATCCGACTGCACTCATGATTGCGGTCGCTGCAGCTCATGCCCTCGAGCATGTCGGACTTCCCGAAGCCGAACTCAATCTGGCTCACGCGGCAATTCACCTGGCAACTGCACCCAAGAGCAACCGGGCAGCACTGGCCATTTGGGGAGCCCGCGCCGACATCAAAAATGGTGCTGTCGGCGAAGTACCTGCACATTTGCGCGATGCCCACTATCAAGGGGCTTCCGCCCTTGGACATGGCACGGGATACGACTACCCTCATGATGACCCGCGTGGTTGGGTTCCTCAGCAATATTTGCCCGATGAACTCATCGCTAAGCGTTGGTACGAACCAAGTCAACACGGACGTGAACGAGAGATCGCTCAACGTCTGGCACAACACCAAGACGACACGAATCAGGAGGAATCATGACAGCTGGAGATTTGGCCATCGTTCTCGCCGCGGTACTGCTGTCGATCGGTTTCGCCGCGCTCATTGTCGTATTGCTCAGGGTTCTTGACACTTTGCGCTCATTACGTCTGGAAGTTGATTCGCTACGACGTGAAACTGGACCTTTGCTGGCCGAACTTCGGGCAACAACTGACGAGGCTCGTTACGCCGTCGAAGAAGCACGCGAAGACCTCGACCGGTTTGATCGAGTCTTAGGCTCGGCCGAAGCAATAAGTGGCGCGATGGCTAATACCGGCCGAGTCACTCGAATGGCGTTGTCAACCCCGTTGATCAAAGTTGCCGCGCTCGCTACCGGAACTACTCGGGCCGCCCAAAGGTTGAAGCGCGACCAAAAGAGAATCGATCGTCAATCTCGAAGAAGTTCATCGAGCCAAGCAGTGGTTAGGAAAATCAGATGATCAAGCGCATCATATGGTTCATCTCAGGAGCAGTTGCGGGTGTCGGTGGAGTGCTTTTCGCCGGCAAGAAAGTACGTCGGACTGTGACGGGTCTCGGTCCAGTCAAGGTCATCAATCGTGCAACTCAGTCGACTCGCTCACGAATTAGTTCAATCTCTGATGCATTTTCTGTCGGTAAAGAAGCAATGCACGACAAAGAGAATGAGCTGAAGGCTCGCCGCGACGGACGCATTGATTCTTTGTCAACTCATTCGCACCTCGATCCATTGCAACCAGGCGATGAAGTGCTGGTCGATGGTGAACGAGTTGAACCAGGTCGAGTCATCGTTCTTCGGCAGGTTGACGATCCCAAACAGCCTCGGCGTTCACGTTTAAGCCGACACCGACGTCCGTAGTTGAAAAGATCACCATCTCTGATGACGAGTGATGTTTACGTTCAACCAATCAGCCAAAGATTGGTCAATCAGTTACGTCAAGCACTAGATCTTCGTCGGGTCCATACCGAAGCCGCCGATATTGATCTGTACAAAAGCGACGCTTCAAATATCAAAGGTCGTGCTGGCGTCGTTTGTTTTCCAGTAACGACTCATGAAGTGCAAGCAATCGTCCGTATCTGCGCTGAGTTCAATCAACCTTTCGTCGCTCGCGGGTCAGGTACTGGCCTCGCTGGTGGGGCAACTCCGATCGATGGATCAGTCGTCATTTCAACCGCGAAAATGAATCGTTTGATTTCCGTCGACCCCGTGAATCGATTCGCCTGG
>Ga0255116_1000105_pt1 | contig 20752 bp, 20 predicted proteins | sample Law_Law_RepC_8h_FD_188476 | JGI IMG/M metagenome (GOLD analysis project Ga0255116, IMG submission 188476) | Freshwater microbial communities from St. Lawrence River, New York, United States - Law_Law_RepC_8h | ecosystem: Environmental > Aquatic > Freshwater > River | place: USA: New York...
CGGCCTGCAAACCATCGGCGTTGACCTGTGGGGCATCCACATCAAGCAAGGCACCCACACGACCTCTGCCGTGGACCTCTATCGCCAGCCTGAACTGGGGCCGGAGTTGGCTCGGTGTCAGCGGTATTACATAAATTCTGGGGCTATTACCTACCGTGGCGCTGGTGTTTATCAGGCGTCTAACACAGTCGGGACCTTGCCTATGGCTGTCATTCAGCTTCCCGTAGCAATGCGGGCAGCGCCAAGTGTGTCTGTGACGACATCAGCATCTGGCGGATATGTGTGGTCCGCTGCAACTCCTTACGGCTTTACTATCGAATGGCCGGGTGGCGCTGGTCTCAACTCAATGGTCACAAACTACACAGCAGATTCGGAGCTATGACCATGAACACCATGAACATCACCTCGGCTAAATACGTCAAGGACAGCCTCTCGGGCGCTAACGCCTCCATCTCTGCCACCATCGACGGCACCGAGTGGTCCGTCCCCTTGGCACCAGGCAACCGTCACTACGACGAGATCATGCGTCAGGTCGAAGCTGGCACCCTTGTGATCCAAGAGGCTGACGCAGCATGACACCTGAGATGCTCTGGAGCTTGTAAATGTTTGATCCAGTTAGCATTGGCATGGCAATCAGCGTTGGAAGCAAAGCCTTCTCAATGCTTAAGCAGGGCATTGCTGCTGGTCGTGAAATCCAAGACATGGCATCTCAACTCTCGGAGTGGGGTAAAGCTGTCTCTGATATTGCTTACGCTGCTGAGAAAGCTAATGAACCACCGGGTGTGTTTAAGACGTTGTTCGGTAAGGACACTCAGAAGAGCGCCATCGACATCTTTGCTGCTCAGAAGCAGTGCGAACAGCAACGCAAAGAGTTGCGTCAGCTTATTAGTTACACTTACGGCAACGATGCTTGGCTGGAGTTTCAGGCTATTGAGCGCCGGGTGCGAGAGCAACAGCGTGAGCAGGTCTATCGTCGTAAAGAGTTAATCGAAGGTATCCTAGAGGCTGCACTCTGGACAGGTATTATCTTAGCAACAAGCGTTATTGCTGGCTTTGGTCTGTACTTCTGGGGTCGTTATCTGGAGAGGTGGTAAGATGGTACTAGAGCATTGGATATGGCCTGCGTCTGTCATTGCCATTGGTGTACTTTTTTACTTTAGCGGTGATGGCTTCTACCGTTATGAATGTCAGTCGCCCTCCCATTTCGACACCCCTGAATGCCAACCTCCTATTTGCCTTCGTACTCGAATGTGCGCCACTGACCTAACAGGAACATCAGAATGAAAAAGACTGACCCTGAATACCTAGAGGCCAAGCTACGTTACTTCGTAGGGGTATCCCTGACCCTAATCCTTGGCATCAGTATCTTTATCATCCTCTACTCTTTGGTGTTCGTAACTCAGCCTTTGGGAGAGTCGAGTGAAAACGACAGAGCACTGTTCTCAATTCTGACCCCTATTACGTCGTTCCTAGTGGGTGCGCTGGGTGGCGTTCTAGCCGCTGGGAACAACCGCAACAAGGGTGGAGACGATGAGCCGCCTGCACAAGAATGTAACGACAAATAGAGAGCCTGTAAACGTAATGTCTGATGCTATGAAGAAGCTGCAACAGAAGTGTGGTGTCGTCGCTGATGGCTCCTTTGGGCCTAACACGGCACGAGCTATTGCTAAGCATTTTAAGCTCTCTGCTGAACGTGGTGCTCACCTGCTCGGGCAAGCAAGCCATGAGAGCGGGGGCCTAAAAATCACCCGTGAAAATCTCAATTATTCCGCTGAGACTATGTGCAAGGTCTGGCCCTCTCGGTTCAAGAGTGTGGCTGAGGCTGCACCCTACGCCCGTAACCCCAAGGCTCTGGCTGACAAGGTTTACTCTGGTCGCATGGGCAACGGAGAAGGCGAGGGCCACATCTGGATTGGCCGTGGTTTCTTGCAGTTGACAGGCAAGGACAACTACCGCTCATTTGCCTCTGATATGCGTTTGCCTGAAGTTATGGAGAACCCTTCGCTGGTTGAGACTGACTACGCAATGGAAACTGCCCTGTGGTTCTTCGAGAAGAATGGTTTGTTCGCTATCGCAGATAAAGGCGTAAGTGACGACATCATCAAGCAAATCACGAAGCGAGTGAATGGTGGATACATTGGCTTGGATCACCGCAAAGCAGAGACCGAGAAGATTTACGGTTGGCTCAAAGCGTAATGCTGTAAGGGCAAAACGTACCCCTTGACAAACCAAATCAACTGTGGTATTATTGTCACATGAGTTCTTTATCAGTCAACGACACAATCCGTCTAGCTGCCGAGGCTGACTTAGAGACCTTCATCAAGCTTGTCGCTCCTGAGCAAGTCCTTGGTCAATGTCACTCTGAGTTGCTCGGCTGGTGGACACGTCAAGACAGCAAGACTCACCAACTCGTTCTGTTCCCTCGTGACCATCAGAAGTCTCGTATGGTAGCTTACCGGGTTGTGTGGGAACTTACGAAGAATCCTACGCTGCGTGTACTCTACATCTCTGCTACGGCTAACCTTGCGGAGAAGCAGCTAGGCTTTATGAAAGGTATCTTTACCTCTGAGGTATATCGTCGTTACTGGCCTGAGCACGTCCATCCTGAAGAAGGTAAGCGTACTCGTTGGACCACCTCGGAGATTGCGTTAGACCATCCTCAGCGTAAGAAAGAAAACGTACGTGACCCTAGCATCTTCACTGGTGGCCTCACTACTTCCCTTACTGGTATGCACTGCGACATTGCAGTACTTGATGACGTTGTTGTCTATGAAAATGCGTACACTAACGAAGGCCGTGACAAAGTAAGAAGCCAGTATTCTTTGTTGTCGTCCATCGAAGGTGCTGAGGCTCGTGAGTGGGTTGTAGGCACTCGCTACCATCCGATTGATCTGTATAACGACTTGATGCAGATGATTGAGGATCAGTACGACAAAGATGGTGGTAAGATTGGCGAAGAGAACATCTACGAAATCTTTGAACGTGCAGTAGAAGATAGGGGCGACGGTACGGGTGAGTTCCTGTGGCCTCGTCAGCAACGTAAAGACGGTAAGTGGTTTGGTTTCGACCAACAGATTCTAGCTAAGAAGCGTGGGCAGTACCTCGACAAAGGACAGTTCAGGGCGCAGTACTACAACGACCCTACGGACCCAGATAACATACCCGTAGGCTCAGACAAGTTCCAGTACTACGACCGTAAGCATCTCCACCTTGATAATGGTTACTGGTTCTACAAGACGCACCGCCTGAACGTTTACTGTGCAGTAGACTTTGCGTTTAGCCTTAGCAAGAAAGCTGACTACACTGCTATGGTTGTCGTCGGTGTCGATGGTGAGAATAACGTCTACGTCTTAGAGATTGATCGCTTCCGTACGGATCGCATCAGTGACTACTTCGACCATATTCTACAGCTTAGTAATAAGTGGTCGTTCAGGAAGATGAGGGCAGAAGTCACGGTGGCTCAGGTAGCTATTGTGAAGCAGCTTAAAGAACTCATCAAGCAACATGGTTTGTCGATCTCCATCGAAGAGTACCGACCGAATAAAGGCAGTAAGGAAGAGCGTATCGCAGCCGTCCTTGAGCCTCGTTACGACAACCTTTCGATCTGGCACTACAGAGGCGGTAATACTCAAATCCTTGAGGAAGAACTGTCTAGCCGTAACCCAGCCCACGACGACGTTAAGGACGCCCTAGCTTCTGCTGTCGACATGGCTGTGAAACCTATGAAGAACGTTCAGCGCAGCAAGAGTAACAATATCGTCTGGGCTAACTCACGATTTAGAGGCAGTGCATAATGGCCGGAACTACCATCGAACTTGAGCACCTGCTTAACCCCGATACTCTCGCTGTCGAGATCGCTAATCGTTGGGTCGAGTGGAATACTCTGCGTGACAAGTGGCTTGTCGAAAAGAAAGAACTCCGTAACTACCTCTACGCTACGGACACTCGTACGACGAAGAATGCTGCCCTTCCGTGGTCGAACTCTACGACGACCCCTAAGCTGACGCAGATCATGGACAACCTCCATGCGAACTACTTTGCTACTCTGTTCCCTCAGCAGAAGTGGATGCGTTTCGAACCTTCTGACAGCAAGAGCAACAAGAAGGACAAGATTGAGTCCATTCAGGCGTACATGGACAATAAGGTCCGTCAGTCTGACTTTGTGAACACCGCTTCTAATCTCCTTTACGATTGGATTCAGTACGGCAACTGCTTTGCTACTGTGGTCTACGAGAACACCTCCAACATTAAGCAGGATGGTTCTGTCGCCGTTTCTTACGAAGGCCCTCGTCTGGTCCGTATTTCTCCTTACGACATCGTATTTAACCCTACTGCATCTGACTTCTACAAGACGCCTAAGATCATCAAGAACATTCTTACCCTCGGTGAGATCAAACGGATGATCGACAAAGACCCGTCTAAGGCTCATTGGCAGGGTATTATCGACAAGATGATGTACGCACGGGCCTCTATCCGTTCGGCTGACTCTGCGTATAACAAAGCTGACGGTTTTATTGCTGATGGCTTTACGTCGATCCAACAGTACTATGAGTCGGACTACGTTGAGATTCTTACGTTCTACGGGGACATCTTCGACTATAACGACAACAAACTCCACTCGGATCGTATTATCACTGTTGTCGACCGTGCTTACGTTCTGGACAATGAAGAGAACCCCTCGTGGCTGGGCCATGCGCCTATCTTTATGGCTGGCTGGCGTCCTCGTCCTGATAACCTGTACGCTATGGGTCCGTTGGATAACCTCGTCGGTATGCAGTATCGTATCGACCACCTTGAGAACCTTAAGGCTGACGTATTCGACCAGATTGCCTACCCTGTGATGAAGATTCGTGGGGACGTAGAGGACTTTGACTTTGCACCGGGTGCTCGTATTTACCTTGGTGAAGAAGGCGACGTAGGCTACCTGCAGCCTGATGGTACTGCCCTTCAAGCTGACCTCCAAATCCAACTCCTTGAGAACAAGATGGAGGAGATGGCTGGTGCTCCTCGTCAGGCTATGGGTATCCGTACGCCCGGTGAGAAGACTGCTTTTGAAGTCCAGAGCCTGCAGAACTCAGCCTCGCGTATCTTTGAACATAAGACTGCCCACTTTGAGCGTACGTTCCTTGAGCCTATCCTGAACGCTATGTTGGAATGTGGTCGTCGTAATCTGTCGTCTACTGAATCTTTGTCGATGGTTGATCCTACCACGGGGAATACGTTCTTCCGTAACATCACCAAGACCGACATCATTGGTAGCGGTAAGATCAGTGCTATCGGTGCTCGTCACTTTGCTGAACGTGCTCGTCGGGTACAGAACCTTACGCAGCTTTACCAGCTTAAGCTTGCCGACCCAAGTGTCTCCGTTCACCTCTCGGGTAAAGAGTTTGCTCGTATCATGTCGGAAGAACTTGGTGAGCCTAAACTCTACGGCGAGAACATTAGCGTTATGGAACAGCTTGAGACTCAACAGGCCGTTCAGGAAGCTGAAATGCAGAACCAAGAGCAACTTATGCTTGCTCAAGAACTAGGTGCTTAATGCAGGCTGTATGGCTTAGAGGCGTCAAGGACTCTGATCGGAACCAACGCAAACAAGAAGTGTTGTCGTACCGTAATGCCTTCGACGACCTACGTGAAATTCTAGAGCAGCACTATGTCCGTAAGGAAGCTGTTCGGGATTATTCCCCCGGTTGGGAATACAAACAGATCGCCGTGAATGAATATAACGCTGTTCTCGACGATCTACTCAACTTAATCGACCTTAACCACAAGGACTAACAATTTGACAAACGTGTTCGACCAAGCTCAGCAACCATCTGGGCAGAGTCAAGAGAGCCAAGCATCACAGACGACAACTGAACAACAGGAGTCATATCTGGCAAAGCTCGTCGCCACTAAGGGAGAGAACTGGAAAGACCCTGAAGTGCTAGCCAAAGGCAAACTTGAAGCTGATGGCTACATTAAAAATCTAGAGGATCAACTTACGCAGATGCGTGAAGACCTCCAGAAACAGGACTACGCCAAGACTCTACTCGAAGAACTGCAGACCAAGGCCATGTCGCCCACCAACGTGAAACCTGCAGCGGCTAACAACAATAATAACGGTGGCACTAATACTGATGGCAATACCCCGCCGCAAGTGAGTGAGGATATCCTAAAGAGCCTTGTTGAGAAAACTCTGACTGCACGAGACCGAGATAATACTGTAAAGCAGAACCTCGCTCTTGTCGATCAGGAACTTGAGAAGACCTACGGCACTGAGGCCCCTGCCGTTGTCCAGAAGAAAGCCCAAGAACTTGGCTTGACTGTTCAGCGTCTACAGGAACTAGCGTCTGAGTCCCCTAACGCCTTCTTTAACCTGATTGGTGAACCGAAGAAATCCTTCCAACCTATTGTGTCGGGGACGGTTCGCACGGAAGGGGTCAACATGCAAGCTTCGACGGAGCGGAACTTCGATTACTACCAGAAGCTTCGTCGGGAAAGTAAATCCCTCTACTATACTCCCAAGGTTCAACGACAGATGATGGATGATGCTGCTCGTCTTGGGAATAAGTGGAAACCATAAACTAGGAGAAGACTAAAATGGCTATGACTACTGCCAACATGAGTCTCCTTACTCGCTCGGAAGTATGGTCTTCGGAGCTTAAGGAAATTCTGCGCGACGAAATGATGGCACAACGCTACGTGCGTATGCTTGAAGGTTTCCCTGACGGTGACCAGTTCACGATCCCGTCGATTGGCCAAGCTCAGGTCGACAACTACGCAGAAGATACTGCCGTTGTTTACCGTCCGATGGACACTGGTGAGTTCACCTTCACCGTTGACAAGTACCTGTCGTCGGCTACCTACATCACCAAGAAAGCAGAGCAAGATTCGTTCTACTCGGCTGAACTGATGTCGCGCTTCGTGCCGGAACAAGAGCGGGCCATCATGGCTCACTTCGAAGCCACCACGTTTGCTGCGCCTGAAGCTGGTGTGTCGGCTAACTCGGAAGCTGCAATTGATGGCGTTGGCCACCGTTGGGCTGGTTCGGGTACTGGCGCTGTGATCGCAGTTGCTGACTTTGCTCGTGCTCGTTACGCTCTCAAGAAGGCTAACGTTCCCGACACCAACCTGATCGCTGTCGTTGACCCGTCGGTCGAATACACGATCAACACCCTGACCAACCTTGTGTCGGTCTCGGATAACCCGCGTTGGGAAGGCGTTGTCGCTGATGGCATCGCTACTGGTATGCGCTTCGTGAAGAACGTGTACGGCTTCGACGTGTATACCTCGAACTACCTTGCTACCGCAACCGATTCGGCTCTGACCAACAAAGCTGCTTCGCCCGGTAACGTTGACTTCGGTACCAACAACGGTAAGGTTAACCTGTTCTTCTCGGCTGCTCCCGCTGCTCAGGCTTTTGTCGGTGCATGGCGTCAGATGCCGGAAGTGGACTACGAGTACAACAAAGACTTCCAGCGTCATGAGTATGTTACGACTGCTCGTTACGGTGTTAAGCTGTACCGTCCCGAGAACATGGTTCGTGTTATCACGAAAACCAACGTGTAATTAGGAGGGATATAACATGTCTTACACTAACGCTGACGGTCTCTTTGTCCTGACCGATGGTGCTCAGGGTGCTGTTAACGACGAAGGCGTCACCGCTCGTGGTGCTCGTCAGGTCATCACCAAGAAGCTGTCGCTGGCTGCTCTTGGTTCGTCGTTTGGTTCCTCGAACATCGACCCGCTGGAAGCTATGATCCCGGCTGGTGCTATCATCGTGAATGCCGATCTGGTTATCACTGACGCTGCTACCTCGGGTGGCTCGGCTACGTTGACCATTGGTACTTACAACGCTGCTGGTACCGCTGTGGATGCTGACGGCATTGATGCTGCTATCGCTCTGACTGCTATCGACGCAGACGGTGACGTGGTGCAGTGTGACGGTGCTCAGGTCTCTGGTGTCGTTACCGTGGGTTCGGCCCCGGTCTACATTGGCGCTCTGTACGGTACGGCTGCGTTCACCGCTGGCTCGGCTGTGTTGATCGTTGAGTACATCAAGGTCGAGTAAGCTTGACCCTAGGGGTGTTGCTTAAATGTGACACCCCACACTACTTTGACGGTCTGTTACGATTGTACTTGACAGATTCTCAAAACAGTGTATAATAAGCTTAAGTGCTTACCCGAGGATATATACTGTATATCTCTATAGCTTCTAACGTCAGACTGACTCGTCTGTAAGATGATACAGCTTAAGGACTCTCCGTATGGCTAACGTAAACCACAACACTCTGACTGACCCTTACCTCCACGAACCTAAGGGTGTCTCTACTGCTCTGGCAGGTCAAATCTACGTAGCTGATGGTGCTGGTAGTGGGGATTGGGTGGAGAATAGTCGTATCTTCGGTGGGTACCTTACGTTCTCCACTAGTAGCCCGTACGCTCACTCCGTTACGACCTCCGACACCGTTCTGAACCCTACGTTTAGTGTATCAGTCAATAACGGCTTTACAGGGTTGTCGTCCCCTAACGCTCGTGTACGCTACGATGGCACTGAGACGATTAATGGTTCTATTGACGCAGCCTTCTCTATTCAGCAAGCCTCGGGTACTGCACGTCAGGTGGAGATGGTTCTTTATAAGAACGGTACTGAGCTTGTCGGTAGCCGTGTTATTTCTACCGCTGACTCTGGTGCGTGGCATACGATCTCCTTTAGCTTCGACACCACCCTAGCAACCAATGACTACATTGAGATTTTTATCAAGGCTAACTCTTCGGCTACCATTAACTTCGCTTCTGGCTACCTCCGTATCTTTGGGATTGCAGCGTAATGAAGAAGACACTCTTGGAGATGGTGAGTTCGATCCTTTCGGATATGGACTCTGAAGCTGTAAACTCCATCAGCGACACCGTAGAAGCTCAGCAGATTGCCTCAGTCATTGAGGACGTGTACTACAACATCATTGCTGCACGTAACATCCCTGAACATCAGCAGCTTCTCAAACTCACTTCTTTGTCGTCGTCCGTACGTCCTACCCATTTCCAGTACCCTACGAATACCCGTGACATCGTGGACTTGTCGTACAACATCGACACAGAGGGTGGCGTTAACTACCAAGAGATTCACTTCGTTGAGCCTCTGGACTTCCTCAAGCGGATGCCGTATAATAACCCCGACAGCACTCTTGTCGTCCCAGATGCTACAGCGTCCACTTCGTTGGTTATCTTCAAAGACAGGATGCCTACGTACTACACCTCGTTTGATGACCTGCACATCGTGATGAATGCCTACGACTCTTCTGTAGAGAGCATCCTGCAGGCGTCTAAGACTCGGGCCTACGGTACGGTTTATCCTACGTTTACCATCGCTGATAGCTTCACCCCTGATCTTGACGACACCATGCTGCCTTACCTTCTGGCTGAGGCTAAGTCTACTTGCTTCTCCCTCTTCAAGTCTGGGTCGGACCCTAAGGTGGAGCAAGCTGCTCGTCGTTTGAAATCTTACGTTCAGAATGACATGTATCGCACTAAACGCCCTAACGTACGCAACCACTACGGCAGGAATTGAATTGGTAGAGTTTGAAGAATACCCTGAGAAGCAAATCTGTATTTGTCGTTGCCCTGAAAAGATGCTTACGACCCTGACGATCCAGAAAGACCGTAGCGGATTTATCTTCTTCGAGATTGTGACCGACAAAGGGGTAATGCCCATGGAGCTAAAGGGGAGCTACTCTTCTATCCCCAAGGCTAAGGAAGCTGTCGAGCACTATGTTCGAAACATGAAAGAGACTATCGGTGCGCGTCGTGAGAACTTCGCCAAAGAACGAGAAGAACGGAAAGCGTTAAAAGATGTCCCAAAGTCTGTCTCAGAAGGTAGTTAACACTTTCGTAAAGGGTCTTATTACCGAGCGTACCGAGCTTACGTTTCCGGCTGATGCCTCTGTCGACGAACTTAACTGTGATCTGCGTCGGGATGGTTCACGTCGTCGTAGGCTTGCAGCTAAAGTAGAAGATAGCAACACTCTTTCGTCGTTTACCGTAAGCACCTCTACTCGATTTCATACGGGTAAGTGGGAGAACGTAGGGGGTCAGTCAGGTCTTGAATTTCTTGTCTTGCAGGTTGGCTCTACGCTCCGTTTTTACAACAAGACGGACCTTCCTTACTCGTCTCACGAGATTACCCAGACTGTTAATTTGTCGTCCTACGAAGTCGCAGGTGGTGTCGGCGCTGCTAACGCTAACTGTCAGTTTGCATCCATCAATGGTGCTCTTGTCGTCTCCTCCCCGGCTATCAACACGATCTACATTCAACGTAACAATTCCACTGGTGCTCTGACGACAACCCAGATCAGTTTTCGTATTCGTGATTTTGAATGGTTGGGCGACAAAAGCACTTACACTACTGAAATCTCTAACGCCTCTGCGTCGACTGCACGGAAGTATGATACTGCTAACGCTGGTTGGTCGGGTACTAAAGGTACTGCAGCCCGAGTTGCGTACGGTGCTTACCCTCCGCTGACCCTTCCGTGGTACGCAGGTAAAGACGCCTCGGGTGTTTTCTCGAAGACAGAGTGGCAGAATATTTTCTCTGGTACCAGCCTTATTGGTAACGGAACGTTTATCCTTAACTTCTTCAACAAGGATCGTAGTGCAGCCTCAGGCATCGCAGGCATCACCACAGATATTGAAACCTCTCGCTTCAAGTCTGTCGAATCTTTTGCTGGCCGTATCTTCTACGCTGGCCTTGAGTCGGCTAAGAACACAGGTGTCATTCTCTTTTCTCGCCAGATTGAAACTTTGAGTGAGCTTGGTGAATGCTTCCAAGTTAACGACCCCACCTCAGAAGACTTCAGTGATCTGCTAGACACCGATGGTGGTGTCGTCCGTATCCCTGATGCCGTGAATATTCAGTACCTCTACGCCTTCGGGGCAACCCTGTTTATCTTCGCTGAGAACGGTGTGTGGTCGATCAATGGTGTCGATAACGTCTTCCGTGCCACTGAGTACTCCCTGCGTCGTGTATCGTATACCGGGATGCTTACGGCTGAGTCTTTTGTTGAGGCTGAGGGTGTACCGTTCTGGTGGTCCAAGACGGGTATCCATACTCTTCAGTTTGATGAAGTAAGCGGTAACCCTACGGAGCAGAACATCAGCCTGCCTACGATCCAGACCTTCTGGGACGATATTGGCTCTAACGCTCGTTCCCTCGTTCAGGCTACGTACGACCGACTGAATAAGAAAATCTACTGGGCCTACCCTAACACCACAGAGACTAACGCTAACAAGCTGAACAACTTCCTGATCCTTGATATCCCCTTGGGTGCGTTCTACCCTTGGAAGGTTTCTGACGAGGCATCCTCGACGGACTACATCATGGGTCTTGCGGTGTACTCGGGCTACGGTTCTGACGAGCTTGTTCTTGACGTTGTTCTTTCCACTGGCGACGACGTGGTTCAAGATTCTGATGACGTTGTGTCGACCCAGTTCTCGGACTTCGCTACAGGTGACCCATCCCTCGTTCTCTTGATCCGTGACGGTGCTACGGGTAAACTTACGATGGGTACCTTCTCTGGTAAGAGTTTCCTTGATTGGGGTACGACCAATTACTTGTCGTTTGCTGAGGCTGGTTACGACTTTATCTCTGACGTTGTTCGCCAAAAGAACTCTCCCTACATTGTGACATACATGCGGGTCACGGAAGAGGGTTGGGAATCTACAGAGTCAGGGTATGAACCTATCCGCCCCTCCTCTCTTCTTGTGTCGTCATACTGGGATTTCAGCACCACGGCGTCTAGTGTGTCTCAGCAGGCTTACCGCTACAAACAGACGCCTATCGTTAACCCCGGCGACTTGACAGACTTTGGCTATCCAGATACAGTTATCTCTAGCCGCCTTAAGCTCCGTGGCCGTGGTCGTTCTGTACGTCTTCGGTTTGAGAGTGAGCAAGGCAAGGATTTCCTTCTTCTCGGATACGGTGTAATCAATGCAGTCAACCAACGATATTAAGTTTCAAAGGGAAAGCCTAGCTTCCGTACGTAACGAAATCGTACCTTTACTGGAAAGACACTGGGAAGAGATTGCGGTAAACAGGGACAAGATCAAACTCAACCCTGATTGGGAAATCTACGAGGTTCTTGAGGCTGCTGGGAGCTTAGGTATCTACACGGCACGTAGCGACAAAAAGCTTGTTGGGTACTTTGTCGTTATCGCTGAAAAGCACATCCACTACAAAGACCATATCTTCGCAGCTAACGACATCATCTATCTAGCACCTGAGTACCGCAAAGGTATGGTTGGTGTTCGTTTAATCAAGTATGCAGAACATGACCTTAAAAGACTAGGTGTGTCTGTGTTAACCATCAACACGAAAGTACACAAACCCTTCGACTCTCTCCTTGAAAGGATTGGGTTCTCTTTGAAGGAACGTGTCTACGCTAAGTATCTGGGGGAATAAATGGCTATTGTCGGAGCTATCGCTGCTGTCGCAGGTGCAGGGGCCGCTGTTGTCGGGACTGCAAAGGCTGCTAAAGCTTCTAAAAAAGCTGCTGATACTCAAGTTAAGATTGCAGAAGAACAGAAAAAGCAGCAAGAGATTGTCTACAAAAGAGAGCAGCGTTCAGCTATCCGCGAAGGGCAGATTAGACGCTCTCAAGGTCTTGCCTCAGCGCAAGCTGCTGGTGTTGCTGGCTCCTCTGTGTCTGGTGGCGGAGTAGCCTCTATCGGTTCTCAGGTAGGCTCCAACTTAGGGTTCGGTACTCAACTCTCTGGTTTGTCTTCAAACATTACGGACCTTGGTATTCGGGCGTCTCAGTTTAACCAACAGGCTAGTATGTTTGGTTCTGTTGCTCAAATCGGTGGTAGCATTTTCCAAGCCTTCAACGGCCCTGCTCGTCTCCAGAATATGTTTGGCGGCTAATACAATGGCAATCACGACGACACCTAAAGAGTTTGGTCCTCAGCCTGAAACCAGTGTGGAGAAGCCTAAAGAGTTTGGCCCTCCCCTCAACTTTACGACCATCAAGTCCGAGAAGCAAAAGCGGGCTGAAACCTATCTCTTTAGTTCTCTCTTCGACACAGGAGTAGAGGCTATTCGTCCTATGGTGGAAAGTCAAGCAACAGTGGCTCTCGACCAGACTGCTGACGCTAAGACCGACTCTAACAAACAGGCTATTGTCGTCCAAGCTATCGCAAACCCTGAGGAAGATACTCAAGGGCAGATTACGGCTCTGCAGGAAGAACTCCAAAGCATTGAGTCTGTTCGTCGTTTTGTACCTCCGTCTGTCGTGGCGATGCTCTCGTCTCAAGACCCTACCCTGCGTGACTACTCTGTCCGTAGGATCAAACGTGTATTGCAAACTAACGACATCGTTCAGAAGCGTATTGCTAGTGCTTCCGACGAAAGCTTCTACACCAACTTTGACTTCGTAGACTTCTTCTTGTCGTCCCCTCAGAACTTGTTCGTGGCTAAGAAGAACCAAGAGTACGCTGACAAGTACGCTGAGCTTATCTACTCTAACATGGACGACGCAGACTTTGAACTGCAGATGAATAACCTGCTTACGGAAATGTCTGACCAAGGTTTGTTTACGGAAGAGAACCGCTTCTACCTTCAAGACGCCCTTGCTGTTGCAGCCGCAGGTTCCGAAAGCAGCATTGCTAAGACCCAAGAGTTGTTTGGTGCTCTGGACACTCTTACGGCTGGTGCAGGCGCTGCATTCAAAGGGGCTACCACTGTCCGTCAGGCTAAGGCTCTGGCAACGACAACTGCCCTTACCTCTGGTGTCCTTGGTCGTGGTGCTTTCGGTGTGGCCCAGAGTATTGCCACTGATGCTGCACGTCTGGTTGGCTTCAAGACTAACGACCCAGTTAAGGTTGGTAAGATTCTCACGGAAGTCCGTATTATGGACAACCCTGTTAACCCTTCTGTCGTCTACGGTAACCACGTAAGCCCATCCTTCACGGTTCCTACTACCTCTCGTGCTGAACTGTGGTCGCACACTTCAGCTATTAACGTACGTAACTTTGAGCTTGAGAGCCAAGCTTACCGTTCTGGTTTGCGCTATACTAGCCTGTCTGGAGGGGCTATTGACGACGCAACTCTGACTACCTTCAAGGACAAACTTGTAGCCTCTGCCCGTCAGGATGCTGTTGATTTAGGTAACACCCGATTCCTTGACGCTGACCTTGTGAAGGACGAAACTGAAAACCTTTACTTCCAGCAATTCTACGGCACCCAGAGTGGTGATCTATTCCGTGGTAATAACGGACGTAGAGCGGCAGAGAACCTTGCTAATCAGTTGGGTGCTGAAGTTGTTCCCGGTGACATCCCTAACTCTTGGCGTGTCATGAAGACGAACAACATTCCTATCGACTCTAAAGACCTTAATCTGTCGAACCTCCAACTCTATACGTCGACTGAGGTTGATGATCTTGGTGAAGGTCTTCTTGTCGACTATTTAGGCTCCCCTCTGGCTCAGACCACCCCTCGTCTGAACGCTATCCTTAAGGAAGGTGAGGCTGCTCGTGAGGTCTGGCGTGTTAGCGTTCAAGATACTCTTAAACAGGTTCGTAAGTTCAACAGCCGTGGCGAACAGCGTGAAGTCTTTGGTATCTTCGATGAAATGCGCGATGGTTCTTTGGCTACTCGTCGGACTGCCTTGAGTGAGAAAGAGTTTGAAGTAGAGTTTCTGTCTAAGTACAAGAAACCTGCTACCGACGCCCAGAGGGCCATGTACTTGGCTTACCAAGAAGCTCTTGACGCTGACGCAATGTTCAAGGCTGACGGTCTGTTCAAACGTCAAGTAGCAGATGGGGTTGTCGTCGACAATACTTCGGGCCACCGTATGGTTCCGACAAAGGCAGAAGACGTTCCTGCTAACGCTCGTATCTGGGATGAAGACAGCCAATCTCTTGTCGACCCCGCACAGTTGCCTCAGGGTACTGTCGTGTACCGTAACTACGATCCCTCGCACCAAGCGTTCAATGGGGACGTTCTGTACAAGACCGGGAAGAATGTAGTTACTCGTCGTCTGTACCACTCTGACGTTCTCGTACGTAACGCTGGTGGTCCTCGTGACTACCGTAAGTTCGACATTCAATACTACGTCAAACAAGAGCGTACCAAACGTTTTGCAGACGGTACCGAAGTGAAGGTGTCGCCTCTTACCGTGATGGGTGTCCGTACGGAAGAACAGGCTCTGAAAGCTAAGACCCAGATCAATAACGTTATCGACGCAATCAAGGCTAAGATCACTGGCAACTATGCTACCGCTGATGATTTCCGTCTTGCTGCTCGTTCCTTGGTGAATGACCCTGACGTTAACGGTGTGATCGCTAATAACTTGGAATGGTATACCGGAGCGTACAACGTCGAGAAGTTCCTTGATTGGGCCGACGAGGCTGGTGTCGATCTTCGCACTAAATTTGACTTCGTTAGTGATGGTGAGGCTCTTATCGACTCGTCTATCTCTGGCTACGGTGGTATGCGCTACAGCCAAGCTATTGACGCCACCATTATGAACCCCCGTGCTCGTCGGGACAAACTCGTGATGGGTTACGGTGGTATCACCAATCGGACCTATGGCTCTCGTGCAGCTATCGAAAGCTCTCTCGCTCGTGGTGTAGCAGCCCAGAGTGATCGTGCCTACATGTCTGCAGCTATCAATGGCTTCCTTAAGGCTGCTATCGAACAGAACGTTCTGGCCAATACGGCTGACCTCAAGAACCTTTCTCTTAAGCAGAAGCTCCGTACGGCTGAGATTAGTACGACGACAAGCATTGGTCGTAAGCTGGCTCTTGAGCAGAAGAAGATTCTCTTCCGTATGGACCAGACGGGCCTTGGTGACGCTATGTGGGAGGCCACCATGCGTAACGTCTCGGACTTCCTCTACGACAAGAAGTTTGGTAAGTCTGCTGACTTTTTCGCTAACATCTACTCTAACAACCCCTTTACGGCTCTGCGTGGTTTTGTGTTCGACGCAAAGTTGGGTATGTTCAACCCGGCGCAGTATTACGTTCAGGGTTCCCAAGCCTTCAACATCATGGCTGTCGGTGGCATGTCGGGTGTTAAGGGTGTCGCCCTCTACGGTCCCGTACGCTTTGCTATCGCTAACGGCAATGAAGCGGTTATCCGTCGTGTAGGCGACTTGCTACAGCCTATCTCGGGTCTGAATGCTGACCAGTTCTTCGAGATGGTTGACATGTTCAGAAGCAGCGGACGGGGTACCGTAGGTGTGAGCCTTGCTGAGTTTGGCTCTGACGCTGACCAACACTCCCGCATCCTTGGTGCTGTCGGTGAAGGCGTAGGGGCTGTACGTAGTGCTGGTCGTCTCTTCTTTAACGAAGGCGAACTTATCGCTCGTATCTCTGCCTACTCGACTGCTTACATTGAGTACCTGCAGAAGTTCCCCGGTGCTATTCCTAACAGCCAAGCTGGTCGTCGTTGGATCACTAACCGTCAGGATATCCTTACTCAAGGTATGACGGGTGCTTCTCGTACCCCAGTTGAAAAACTCCCGACGACACAGTTTATGTCCTACATGTTCCGTGTGAACGAAGCTATCTTCTCGGGTACCTTCGGTGGTAAGGGGCGTAAGGTTCTCACGGATGCTGAACGTTATCGTCTGGCAGTGACCCATACGGCTCTCTTCGGTGCCTCTGCTTGGGGTGCAGTGGGCTTCGCTATGGATGCCTATCGTCACTACATGGGTACCGAAATGGACCCTGATGTCTACCGTGCTCTCCGTAAGGGCTTGGTCGATACCCTTCTGACTGAGCTTACTGGTGTTGAGTCTTCTTTGTCGTCCCGCCTGAGCAACAGCGACGGTATCTTTATGCTTATGCAGGACGCAGCGGAGAAGAACCTTATTGAGTTCTTGGGTGGTCCGTCCATTGAGGTTGGCTGGCAGGCTACTACCACAGGTTTCTCAGTGCTTAAGAACCTTGCAGGTGCCTTCTCTGGTGCTGAGGTTAATAACCCCACTAAAGATGATCTCCTGCGCTTTGCTCGTATGTTCTCGTCGGCTAACCAAGCCTATAACGCCTACACTGCTTTCAAGTATGGCGAAGTCCTTACGAGAGATAACGCCTTCCTTGACCGTATTGACGACCCAACTGAGTCTATCTTCGTCGCCTTTGGTGTTCCCGTGGAGCGTATCGAAGAGGCTTGGAAGTTCAACACCTTCAAGGGTTACGACAAGTTCTTCGACAAGCAATCGGCTAAGAGCATTCAACGGGCTATGAACAGCTACGCTGAGGCTTTCCGTCGTGGGGACTTTACAGAAGCTCAAAACTATGCTAAAATTATCGCTATGAAGTATTCGTCGATGTCTCCGGCTGAGCAAGCCCGAGTTAACCGACTAGTCTTCACCCCCAAAGGCTCCCCCATTACTGATGATCTGATGCTGCAGGCTCTTCGTAGTGAGTCCGGCTTTGCTGAATAACTGACAAGGACACTATAGATGGCTATCTTTTCGCCTGTTCAACAAGAAGTTAACCCTATGGACCCCATTATCCCTCAGGGACAGGGTGGTGCTCCTGTGGCGGAAGGTCTTGCTAGCCTCTCTAGCTTGTTCCTTACGGACCCTAGGCAGCAACGTGGACCTACTCAGAACGAACTCTTCGGGGAACGTGTCCGTGAGTACGGTGAGCGTCTTGGGAATCCGAACTGGAGCCTAGGGGATGCCCGTATGGGCGAGATTCAAGGCTTCGTTAAAGCCTACCCAGAGTTTGCGACCGAAGCTATTTCTGTTGCTAAATCGAGCCTTAACGAAGAGTATGCTGCCGCTGAGAACGCTTTGACAACAACCCAGAGTGTCCAGAAAGCTAACGAAGAAGCTTGGTTGACCTCTCCTGAGGGTGTTTACGCTAACGCTAAAGCCTCTACGTTTACTAATGAAGAAGAGGGTGCTGCTTACCTCGTCAACGCCAAAGCTGCATGGCAAACCCTAAGGGCGGAGAATGCTGCTATCAAAATGGAGGTAGAGACTCAAGGCGCTTACGATACTTTGTCGGCAAGGGCTTGGAACATTAACGTCCCGTCGGCCAAGACTGAGGCAGATATCTTCGCACGTGGCTTTGAGCAACTTAGTCTTGCTATCTCTGCTGACCCTACGGCTTCCTTCAATCTTGACGACACAGGTATCACCCAGCTTATCCCTGAACTCCGTGGCACTACTGTTAACCAGCGTAACATTCTTTCTGTCGCCAATATTGCCCGTGGTGCTCTTGAGACTAAATTCCGTAAGGACATCTCAGCGAAAACTGGCATTGATGCTAACAGTCTTGGTGTCGCTCCTGAAGGGTGGAATAAGTCGGTATTTAATACTTACGACACCACCCTTACGTGGGCTACAAATGAGGTTGACCCCGCTACGATCCAAAAGCGTCTTGAGGGTGAGGCGTTCATCGCTATGGCTGACGCGGGTGTCCCCACTCAGTATCTCTCCCTTTTCGCTAAACTTTCTGGTTCTAACCCCGCCCTATCTGCTCAGCTTATGGCGTCCCTCTCTGGTCCAGTAGGTAAGTTCAACGAAGAGCTTATGGCTGGCCGTCTAGAGGAAGCCAACCGTGCTCTCCAAGAAGCCTCGAAGAAAGACCTCATTGATGCGCGTTATGCCTTCACTGAGCTTGTCCGTGTTATGTCTGGGCAATCGACTATTGCTCGTACTTACGAGGAAGTTACGCAGGACCAGAAGGACGTTGAGATTTCTGTCGCCCTAGAAGGTGCCTTCAAGTCTCACCGTGAACTGCAGCGTACCGAAGGGCCTACCCGTTGGAACCGTGCTGCATGGCGTCAGAACTTCGAAGTCCCTGCTGAGGCTATCGTACGTCGTTCTGCAACCGATACTAACTTCGCCACTGAAACCTCAAGCTTTATGTCGTCGGACATTATGCTCGACCTTGGTAACCTGCGTGATGCCGCAGCACCTAACGGTGTGAACATCAGTATCAGCGAGAATGGTCAGGTTGTTATTTCCGCTACGGATCAAGCAGCACCTCTCCAAGGGGCTACCGTTGGTGTTGCTCGTCGTCCCATTACCCCCGGCGATAAGCTTCGTACGTTCACCGAAGAGAACAAGGCTATCATCGACGACATTAACTACAAGATGACTGTCCTTGGTCGTCTGGGTGATGTTGGTCAGTCCACTATGGATATCCTTCGGGCTGAGGTGCCTTCGGCAGAGACGACAACCAGAGCAGGTGGTGCAGGTAGTGGGTCAACTAGCACAGCCAACCCAATTACCTACGCACTTCCAGAAGCTATCGCAGCAGACACCGAGTTCTTGGACAAGGTAGTTTCTGTGTCGTCTGAGCTAGGGTTTGATCCTAACGATCTTCTCCGAGTGATTGACTTTGAAACTGCAGGGTCATTCTCCCCCAAGGCCCAACCTATCCGTAAGGATGGAACTAAAATCTCGTCAGCTACAGGTTTGATCCAGTTCCTTGAGAAGACCGCTAATGGCCTTGGAACGACAACGGCAGAGTTGGCTGGTATGACTGCTGTCGAGCAGTTGGACTTCGTTAAGGATTACTTCGAACCCTTCAAAGGACGTATCAAAAACTTCGGTGATATCTACATGGCTGTCCACTGGCCTGCTGGTGTGGGTAAGGACGACTCCTACGTCATGTACAAGGCTGGCTCTGACAGTTACAAGGCTAATAAAGGGCTTGATACCAACGGGGATGGAACGGTTACCCGAGGTGAAACACTAGCTCGTCTCTTCTCTGCTACTGGAAAGGGTGGGAACCCTACGGCTGGTACCCCAGCGAATGAAAACACTGTAGCTGCTGCTGCTGGTCCTGCCGTACAACGCGCTGTAGCCCCTTCTGGTGGTAGCCCTAGCTCAGGCATAACTATGCCCTCTGGTGGCGCTCCTGCAGCCCCTGTGACGACGGGTGAAGTTGTTGTTGCTGACGCTACTCTCCCCGAGGCTATCCCGGCTGAAACCCCTACTGGTGGTCAAGGAGCAAGTGAGCTTAGCCCTGCTATCGCTGTCGACAAAGACGTACAGGCATTCATTCAGGAGATCGCTGGTGACCCTGACAAGACCTACGCATCGGCTGAGGAGTTTACTGCAGCACAGGAACGTGGGGAACTTGAACCGGGAGACACTGTTGTCGTCAACGAAGAGATTTACGTGATCCGTAAGGATGGCTCTGCTCGTAAACTTGGCTCTCTTACGCCTTAACACATAGGGGAATGAAATGGACGCAGAAGCCATTCAAAAGGAAATCGCTGAGATGGATAAACGTTTGGCTCTCCTTGAGCAAAAGGTGGACCAGATCGACAGAAATGTCTGTAACATAAACAACAGCTTGTCAAAGATTCTTTGGATCATTGGTGGTGGCTTCATCGCGTCAATAGTAGCATGGGTGGTCGGCGGTGGCTTGGGTCAGTAACCTTAAAGCTAACCTGACTGTTATTGTTTTGTCGGCAAGCCTGCTAACGGGCTGTGGTATGAGTCCTCTATCTCTTATGAAGGGAGGTGGACCAAACGTAGCAGCCAACATTCAGGCGGGGAAGACAAATAGCCAGACTATCGGGACGACAAAGAATGTCGAACAGAGAACCGAGAGTGGTGACATTAAGTCCGTAGAAGCTAAAGTGTCTGCAGAAAGTGTCGACGAAGTAACAGTGAATGAAGTACAGCCGTGGGTCATCTTACTCCTGATCTTAGGATGGCTCCTCCCTAGCCCTAACGAGATTGGTCGTTGGATCACTAACATACTCACGAGGAAGAAGAGCAATGGCTAAAGGTCTTTACGCCAA
>Ga0255116_1000116_pt1 | contig 19825 bp, 17 predicted proteins | sample Law_Law_RepC_8h_FD_188476 | JGI IMG/M metagenome (GOLD analysis project Ga0255116, IMG submission 188476) | Freshwater microbial communities from St. Lawrence River, New York, United States - Law_Law_RepC_8h | ecosystem: Environmental > Aquatic > Freshwater > River | place: USA: New York...
GGAAAGCACCCAATGATGGACCCTATGGACGATGGCGACCAACCCCAGGGCGACTTCGACGGTTCCGGTAACGCCTCTTGGGGCGAGGCCGACTGGTCCGGCTACCTGCAGCGCAACGACCTCGAGGTCGGCCGCTTCCTCGCCTACTACAATGAGGTCAAGAACCTGCCCGACCGTCTGGACATCAGCGCCCGCCGGATGGGCTGGGAGAACGCCGACTGGGCGCCTGGCGACGGCCCCGAGGAGGTCAACGACGACGAGGACGAAGGCCCCGACCTCCCTTATTGCATCCACCAGCACCCGGTCTACGTCGTGGCCCGCGCCCTGTCGCTGCAGCTGACGCAGTCCTTCCGCCGCCTGAACGTCGACGCCGGCCCGCAGCTCACGGCGCTCGCGGCCACCGACATCATGCACTCCTTCTGGGACGCTCAGCATCAGATGATCATGGCGATCAACGCCACGGACACCGGCGACCTACCCCTCGCGCTCGTGCACATGAAGCGCGCGCTCGCGGCGATCAATTACTCCATCGGCCTCACCGCCGGCCTGCCCGCCGCCGTGCGCCTGTCGTCGGCCGAAGCGGCGCACGACCTCGAAGCCACGCTCTTCGACCTCCGCGAAGTCTGCCTCCGCGTGATGGCCGACTGTCGCTGGGACGGAAAGAAGAAGTAACTCAGGCCTCGCCGGCCTGGCCCGACTTGCCCTTCGCCATGAACTGGATGAGGCGGTCGCTGAATTCCTTGGCGGAATCGTGACCCATGCCGCGCAGGGCCTGGACCGAAGCGGCCACCTCGACGAGACGGGCCATGTCACGGCCGGGACGCACCGGGATCGTCATGTGCGGCACCTTGCGGCCGAGGATCTCGAAGGTCTCGACCTCCAGGCCGGAACGCTCTTCGTCCATGCCGGGCTGCCAAAGCACGAAGGTGACGACCAGGTCGACGCGCTTCTCGCGGCGGACCGAACGGACGCCGAAGATCGAAGCGACGTTGATGATGCCGATACCGCGGCACTCCATGTAGCCGCGGTTGAGCTCCTTGGCCGTGCCCTGGAGCTCGCGGTCGCCGATCAGCGTCACGATCACGTAATCGTCCGCGACGAGGGAATGGCCGCGCTCGATGAGGGCCAGGGCGCACTCGCTCTTGCCGACGCCGGAAGCGCCGCGCAGCATCACGCCGACGCCTTTGATGTCCACCAGCGTGGCGTGGATGTTGGTGCGGGGGGCGAACTTCTCCTCGAGCAACACGGTCGCCTCGGCCGAGAAATCCTTGGACTTGAGCTGCGTGCGGATGAGCGGGACGCGATGACGGTCCGCGATGCGCAGCAGGAGATCGTCCACCTCGAGGCCGCGGGAGATCACGACGGCGGGGATCTTCTTCGAGAAGACGTCGTCGAGGAGTTTCTCGCGCACGTCCGCCGACTGGTCGCGGAGGTAAGCCATCTCGCCCGCGCCGAAGAGCTGGAGGCGCTTGAAGGCGAACTCCTTGAAATAACCGGTCACGGCGAGCGCGGGACGGTTCAGCGACTTCTCGGCGATCATGTTATCGAGACCCTCGGCGCCGGCGAGTAGCTCCATCTGGAGCATGTCCTTGAACGATTCGAAGAACTCACGCACCGAGACGGATTCGGGGCGGGTATCGGGAGCGGGGTCGGACATGGACGTCAGAGTTTGAAACCTTCGCCCAGATAATGGCGGCGGCTTTCGGGATTGTCCACGATTTCGGCGGGGGTACCGGAGACCAGCACCCTGCCCTGGTGGATCAGATAGGCCCGGTCCACGATGGAAAGGGTCTCCCGGACGTTATGGTCCGTGATGAGGATGCCGATGCCACGCTCCTTGAGCTTGCGGATGATGGACTGGACTTCGGCGACCGAGATCGGGTCGACCCCGCTGAACGGCTCGTCCATCAGGAGGAAACGAGGCCGCGTGGCCAAGGCCCGGGCGATCTCCAGCCGGCGACGCTCGCCGCCCGAAAGGGTGAAAGCCGGCTGGCGGGCGAGCTTCTCAAGGCCGAGCTCGGTGAGCTGTTCCGCGGTGCGCTCCTTGCGCTCGCGCTCGTTGAGGTCGAGCGTCTCGACGACGGCCATGACATTCTCCCAGACGGTAAGCTTGCGGAAGACGGAGGCCTCCTGCGGCAGGTAACCCACGCCGGCGCGGGCGCGCCGCCACATGGGCTCGGCCGTGATGTTCTGGCCGTCGAGGAACACCCGTCCGTGCGTCGAGGGAATCAACCCCACGACCATGTAGAAAGTAGTGGTCTTGCCGGCGCCGTTCGGGCCGAGCAGGCCGACGATCTCACCGCCCTGCAGGGACAGACTGACGTCCTGGACGGCCACCTTGGCGTCATAATGCTTGGCCAAAGCCTGCGCCCGGATGACGCCCTTCTCGCTCGATGCGGCCATGCGATAAGAGGAAAGCGGTCAGCGTCCCTTGTCGAGGCTTTTGACCTCCGGCAAGGTGAAGTCACGGCCGAGGAAGATCTTGGGTCGGACCACCTGACCGGGATTCAGGTCGTCAGGCGCCGAGTCCATCCGCCAGGACTTGGTCTTCAGGTCGTAGGTGACCTCTTTCGCCGGGACGCCTTCGTTGCCGTTCTTATCGAGGATGCGGGCATCGCCGAGGAGCCGCGCCGTACCGAGCTCGGGACTCATCTCCAGCGTCTTGCCCTTCGCGCTGGCGCCGCCCGCGACGACGCCGACATTACCGCGACCGACCACCCGGCGGGCGACGAGTCGTCCGGACTTATCCGGTGACGCGAGGCCTTCGAGCAGGTCGCACGTGGCGTCCGTCGCCGAGGAATCGATCGCGACGGCGCCACGCAGGAAGAACTTGGTCAGCGCCGGAGTGTGGAGCACCTCATGCGCGTCGGCGACGAAGGCGACCTCCTGACCGGCCCCTTGCGAAAGGAACAGCCGCGGACGGGTCGGACCGACGCCGCCGGACAAGGTCAGCAGGCGTGGCTGGCCGACGAGGGCGTCCTGCGCGAAGATTTCCTCGATCTGGACCGCCGGGGTGAGGTCGAGCCGTTCGCCAAGGCAACGCAGGCCCGGCTGGGCGTAGCGAACGCTCCCCGACAAGATCACCTTGTTGAGCGCGTATTCGCCCGGCTTCTTCGGCACGGGCAGCGCGAAGGCGACCATCTGATCGGACGAAGTCACGACCTGACCGGCGACATATCGGACCGAACCGAGCAGTTCGGCCTGCATGGCGCCGTCTTCGGTCACGACCACGATCTGATCGGCCTCGGCCAGACCGGGGACGCCGCCGTTCTCCTCAGCCGGCAAGCGTAAGGCGGCGCGGGCGCCGGGAGCCGAACGGATTTCGATGCGGTCCTTGAGCGCATCGGTCCGGATCGCGAAACCGGCCGCCTCGAGTCCGCGCTTGTCACGCAGACGCGGCATCTCAGCCAGGTCGACCACCTTGGACTTGCGATCCCAGCGGGCCCGGCCGGCGGTGAATTCGGAACCCTCGAGACGTCCCTTCACGTCGCCTTCGGCCTCGAGCTGTCCGCTCCCGGCCTTCGCCTCGATGGCGACCAGGCGTCGCGCGGTCAGGCGGGTGTCGGCGGAGACATAGGTCGCTTCATCCTGAACTTCGATGCGGGTCAGGCCAGCGGCGGGGTCGCGACGCAGCGTGATGCGTGCGCCGGTGAGGTCGGCCGGGGCCTCCTGCTTGCGACGAAGCTGCATCCGGACCGGCTGGCCGTCGCCGGCGTAGAGTTCCGTCAGGCCGAGCTTAGGCTGATGGCGGAGGCGCTGGGCGGAACCTTTGGCCTCCGGTTCGTCGATCTCGACATGGCCGACGAGTTCGGCGGAGTCTTCCTTAGGTTCGAAAGTCGCGCGGTCGCCGCGCAAGGTCTGGGCGCCGACGACGCGGACGACACGGCCGATGGCGACGAGCGAACGCACGTCGGTGTCTCCACCCGGCCCGTCGCTGACCAGGCATTCGAGGCGTTCGCAGGTCGTGCGTTCGCCGGCACGCTCGGCGACCACGCCGCCGGTGAAGACCATGAGCGTACCGCCGGGTGCCGGCGAGGCGTCGAGACGCAACGCGCGGAGACGCAGGCGGCGCGGCGCCGGCTTGGTGAGGTCGAGTTCGGCGACGACGTCGGCGAAGATCGCGAAGGTGTCGCCTTGCGGAGAGGAGCGCCAGCTCCAGCCCTTGCCGGCGAGGTCGAAGCTCGGCGAAGTCGCCCGGACTTGGTCGGCACCCTCCGCGGAGCGAGCGGCGGGCGTCATCACGCCGGAAGGACTCACGAAACGGGCCAGCGGCCGGCCGTCCCGGAAGGAACGCAAAGTGATCTCCTCCATGTTCCACTGCCCTTCCTTGGCTGCCGGACGCATCTGTTTGGCCGCGGCCTCCCAGACTTTCTCGGCCTTGGCGTCCTCGGAGAAACCGGCGAACACGCCCCCCGTGACCTGCTGGAAAGAAAGATCCTTCGGCTGCGCCAGCGCGCCAGCGGCCAGGCAAAGGCAGAGGATGGCGGCGCGCATGAGGCTATGACAGCACGCCGGGAACGCTTATCAAGCGATTACGCCTTGGGCGCCCGGGGAAACGGGGCCGTCGCGACGAAGGCCGGCATCTCGGCCGAGGCCAGAATCTCGCCGACGGCCAGCGGGAAGCCCGCGAGGAATTCTCCGGCCGGGAGCATCTTGCCACCGGGGCGCTGCAACTGAAGCAGGAGGAGCTCGCCCTGTCCGCAGGCGACGCGGACGCCCGCCCGATCGGCGGTGAGGACCTGGCCGGGCGCACCCGACGGAGCCGAGTCCTCGCCACGGGCGGCGCCGACCTTGATCGTGACGCCCCGATGTTCGAAGGTCGAACCCGGCCAGCCTTCGAGCGCGAGCACGCGTTGCCCGAGCACGGCGGCCGGTTGACGGAAGTCCAACGGCGCATCCGCCCGGTTCAGCCGACGCGCGTAGGTGACCAGAGATTCGTCCTGCGGGACAGGCGTGGAGGCGCCGGCCAGGATCGCCGGCAAGGCCGCGACCGCAAGTTCGCCGGCGACCACGCCGAGACGCGCGCGCAAGGCAGCCCGTGCTTCGCCGGGCGACGGACGTAGGCTCCGCGAAGCGTGGATAGGGCCGGCGTCGAGTTTGAGGACGACCTGCTGGAGCGAGACGCCCGTCTCCGTGAGACCCAGCGCAAGCGCGCCCTCGACGGGCGTCGCGCCGCGCAAAGCCGGCAAGAGCGAGCCGTGGAAATTGACGAAGCCCAGTCGCGTCGCCGCGAGGAAATCCGATTTCAATAACTGACCGTAGGCCATCACCACGCCGAGATCGGCGCCGAGGGCGGCGAGCTGCGTCGCGTCTTCCGGGCCGAGTTTCTCCGGCTGACGGAGCGGGAGCCCCGCGGCCTTGGCCCACGCGGCGACAGGGTTAGGACGGACTTCCTGGCCGCGTCCGGCGGGCCGGTCCGGCTGGGTGTAGACGGCCACGACCTCGGTGTCGGGCAAGGCGCGGGCCGCGGCGAACGCCGGGAGCGCGATCTCATCCGAACCGAGCAGGACCAGTCTCCGCGGCATGCTTTACTTGCGGGCCTGGCGCGCGGCGCGGCCTTTCAGCGAACGCGGCTTATCCCAGCGGGTGTAGGATTTCTTGCGGACCGGGCCGACCTTGCTGCGCGGGTTCTTGGACTTGCCGAGGCGCGGACCCGAGGGACCGATGGCCTTCTTCGGCGCGTCCGAGACGACGGCCTTACCGGCGACCTTCGCGGCCGGCTTGCGGGCCTCGCCATCCTCGGACGGCATCGCACTGGCCATCGCGCCGGGACCACCTTGGCGGCGGCCGGTCTGCTTAGGCTTGCCGACGATGTCCAGGAAGAGCGGGACGCCGGCGAGATCGAAGCTCTCGTGCACGCCCTTCACGAGGAAGCGCTGGTAGGCGTCCTCGAGGCGTTCCTCGGAGTTGCAGAAAAGGCGGAAGCGGATGGGACGCTTGGAGACCTGCGTCACGTAGTAGCACTTGAAGCGCTTGCCCGAGACCATGCGGGGCGGGCGCTTGATCATCAGGTCCTGGATGACGCGGTTGAGGCGGCCGGTGGAGATCGCCGTGCCGGCGCGGACGAAGACGCCTTCGGCGGCGTCGAGCATGTCCTCGGCGCGGAGGCCGGTCTGGGCGGAGACGAAGAGGATGGGCGGATCAGGCAGGAAGAAGAGTTCGCGCCGGATGGCCGAACGGAACTTCGCGCGGAACTCTTCCTCGTCCTCGAAGCCGTCGATGTTCTTTTCGCGGAAAGCCTTCTTCGCGAGATCCCACTTGTTGACCACCAGGACGATGCCGCAGCCCAGGAGCGCGAGTTCGCCGGCGAGCTGCTTGTCGATGCGGGTCACGCCCTGGCCGGCGTCGAGCACGAGGAAGACCACGTCGGTCTCGGCGAGGATCTCGTCGGCGCGGCTCTGCGAGAAGAAGTCCAGCGTGTCGCGCTTGTTGGCGGTACGGCGGCCGGCGGTGTCGACGAGGGAGAACTTGGCCTGGGAACCGTCAGCCTTCGTGCGGGAAAGACGGGCGCGGACGGGGTCGCGCGTGGTGCCGGCGACTTCGCTCACGATGAGGCGCGAACCGCCGAGCAGGCGGTTGCCGAGCGAGCTCTTGCCGACGTTCGGGCGACCGGCGAGGGCGAGACGGATCGGACGCGGACCTTCTTCGCGCGGAGTCTCGGGCTCAGGTCCGAGCTGCTTGATGATGAGGGCCTGGAGCTGCGGGATGCCGCGGCCGTGTTCGGCGGAGATCAGCAGAGGCTCACCGAAGCCGAGGGCGAAGAACTCGGACATCAGCCCGTCGCGCTCTTCGGTGTCGGCCTTGTTGGCGACGACGATCACCTTCTTGCCCGCCTGACGGAGCTTGACGGCGACCTCGAGGTCGAGCGCCGCGCAACCCTCGAAGGCGTCGACGACGAGCAGCACGAGCGAGGCGGCGGCCAGGGCGAAATCCACCTGCTCCTCGACCGCGTCGGCCACGACTTTCGGCGTCAGCTCGGCGCGATAAAGTCCGATGCCGCCCGTATCCATCAAAGTGTAACGGCCTTCGAAGACGTCGGCCGTGATGAGATCGCGCGTGACGCCGGGCTGATCGTGCACGATCGAGATGCGCCGACCGACCAAGCGGTTGAATAGGCGGCTCTTCCCGACGTTGGGACGGCCCACGATGGCTACCGCGCGGGAAAGTTCAGTGTTCCGTTCCATGGAGGGACAGTCAGGGCTACCCGCCCGCCTAGCAAGCAAGGATGCTCAGCGACCCGGAAGGCTGTCCAGGAAGCGGGCGATCCGCTCGCCGGCCTCATGGATGCGTTCGTAGCTGGTCGAGAACGACGCGCGGCAGAAACCGGCGCCGGCCGCGCCGAAGGCGGTGCCCGGGACCATGGCGACCTTCTGCTGCTCGAGCAGCTTCTGGGCGAAGGTCATGGAATCCATGCCCGTCGAGGTGATGTCGGGGAAAGCGTAGAACGCCCCGCGCGGGAGATGGCACTTCAGGCCGAGCTCGTTGAAACGGCGGACGATGAAGTCACGGCGTTCGCGATACTTGTCGCGCATGTGCAGCATCGAATCGCGGCCGTTGCGGAGCGCCTCGACGGCGGCCTCCTGGCTCATGATCGGGGCGCACATGATGCCGTACTGGTGCACCTTGAGCATGCCGTCGATGACGGCGGCGGGACCGCAGGCGTAGCCGATGCGGAAGCCGGTCATCGCGAAGGCCTTCGAGAAACCGTGCAGGAAGACCGTGCGCTCGCGCATGCCCGGCAGCGAGGCGATCGAGACGTGGTCGCCTTCGAAGGTGAGTTCGGAGTAGATCTCGTCGGAAGCGACGAGCAGGTCCTTCTCGATGGCGAACTTGGCGATGGCCTCGAGCTTGGCGCGGTCGGCGGTGCCGCCGGTCGGATTGGTCGGGAAGTTGAGGACCAGCAGCTTGCAGCCCGGCTGCCAGGCGGCGCGCAGGGCGGCCGGGTCGAGCGCGAACTGGTCGGCGGCGACGGTGCGGATCGGGATGGCCTCGGCGTGGCAGAGCGCGACGCTCGGGGCGTAGCTCACGTAGCAGGGCTCGTGGTAGAGCACCTTGTCGCCGGGGTTGAGCACGGCGCGCAGGAGGATGTCGAGCGCTTCGGAGACGCCGATGGTGCCGAGGATCTCGGTCTCGGGGTCGTATTCCGGTCCGTAGTGACGGGCGACGTAGCGGGAGATCTCCTCGCGGAACTGCTGCGTGCCCCGGTTATCCGTATAGGACGTGCGGCCCTTCTCGAGGGAAGCGATCGCGGCCTCGCGGATATGATAGGGCGTGACGAAGTCCGGCTCGCCGATGCCGAGCGACACCGCGTCCTTCATCTTGGAGACGATGGCGAAGAAGTCGCGGATGCCCGACTTGGGCAAGGTCGCGACATGCCGCGCCACGAAACGTCCGGAGGAATCCATGGTCAGGCGGGGCTCAGGGGCTGACCGAGGGACGGTCGCGGCCGGCGCCGGCGTCGGTGACGACGAAGCCGTCCTTCTTGTAGGCGCGGAGGAAGAAGTGGGTGGAAGTGCCCTGGACGCCGTCGATGCGGGCCAGGCGCTCATGGACGAAACCGGCGACCTTGTAGAGGTTGTCCGCGGTGACGACGACCAGCAGGTCATAGCCGCCCGACATCAGGTAGCAGCTCTCGACCTGCTCGAAGGCGGAGATGCGTTCGGCGATGGCGTCGAAACCGCCCACGCCTTCGGTGCGCACCTTGATCTCGATGACGGCGCGGACGCGATGCTCGGACTCGAAGCCCGGATTGAGCACCGGACGCATGCCCAGGAGGACGCCCTGCTGGCGCAAGGCCGCCAGCTCGCGGTCCACGGCTTCGGCGCCGAGGCCGAGGATGCGGCCGATCTGAGCGGTATCGAGGGCTTCGCCGTCGAGGATGAGCTTGAGTACGGAGTTCATGGCGGAAATCAGGAAGCCGGGAGGGTGCGACGGGCGCGGACGGCGGCGGCGAGGCCGTCGAGCACGGGCACGGTCTGTTCGAAGGAGATGCAGGCGTCGGTGATGCTGCAGCCGTAGGCCGAGGTTTCCTTGCCCTTCCAATCCTGACGCCCTTCGGCGAGGTGGCTTTCGATCATCACGCCGGCGATGACGCGCGAACCCGCGGCGACCTGCGCGGCGATGTCGGCGGCGACGAGCGGCTGGCGGCGATGGTCCTTGGAGCTGTTGCCGTGCGAGCAATCGATGACGAGGCGCGTCGAGAGGCCGGCCTTCTGGATGCGCGCCGCGGCGTCGGTCACGAACTCGGCGCCGTAGTTAGGACCGGTGCGCGAACCGCCGCGCAGGATCACGTGGGCGTCGGGGTTGCCCGAGGTCTGGAAGATGGCGACGACGCCGTCCTTGGTGACGGAGGGGAACCAATGCGAGGAGCGGGCCGAGAGACAGGCGTCGACGGCGACCTGGACGGAACCGTCGGTGCCGTTCTTGAAGCCGACGGGCATCGACAGGCCGGAGGCCAGCTCGCGATGGATCTGGCTTTCCGTGGTGCGGGCGCCGATGGCGCCGTAAGCGACGAGGTCGGCCACGTACTGCGGCGTGATCGGGTCGAGGAATTCGGTCGCGGCGGGCAGGCCGGCTTCGGCGATCTGGGCGAGGAGGCCGCGGGCGATGCGCAGTCCGTCGTTGATGCGGAAGGAACCGTCGACCTGCGGATCGTTGATGAGCCCCTTCCAGCCGACCGTAGTGCGGGGCTTCTCGAAGTAGACGCGCATGACGATCAGCAGCTCGGCGGCATGCTTCTTCGATTCTTTCTGCAGCAAGGCGGCGTACTCCAAGGCGGCCTTGGTGTCATGGACGGAACAAGGACCGACGATGACGATCAGGCGGTCGTCCTGGCCCGAGATGACCTTGGCGGCGTCCCGGCGGGCGGTGGCCACGACCTCGGCGGCGCGCTCCGAGACCGGAAGTTCGGTGAGCACGAGGGCGGGAGACAGCAGGGGGTGCTGGCTGCGGATGCGTAGGTCGTCCGTATTCTGAGTCATCGGTAGGAGGGCTTTCCCGAGGGGAAAAGAGGGTAAATGAAGGGCTCCGGGGGGCGGGTGTCAATGACGCGTCCCGAGTTGACGCGAGGGGCTTTCAGTATCAAAAGTGTCTCAAATCGGCATGCCCAAGCAACCCAACCCAGAATCCGCCGTCCAATCCGGAGCCTTCAAGGCGTTCATCGTCGAAAAGGGCCTGCGGGCGACCCGGCAGCGGATGGCGGTCTTCGAAGCGGCCCGGACGATCCAAGGTCACTACACCGCCGAGGACCTGCTGAAGAAAGCCCGCTCGCTCGACCGCAGCGTCTCCCGCGCGACGATCTACCGCGCCCTGCCCCTCCTGGTCGGCAGCAACGTCATCCGCGAGATGGACGTCGGCCGCGACCAGAAGTATTACCTCGCCGAAGCCGGTAGCGCCACCTTCCGCGCCCAGCTGATCTGCGAGAACTGCGACTCGATCGTCGAGGTCGACGCGCCTTTCATGGAATGGTACGGCAAGGCCGTGGCCGCCAAGCACGGCATGCGCCCCATCTCCCAGAAACTCCAGGTCACCGCCGCCTGCCTCAACGACCGTTGCCCGCGCCGCAAGCCCGCCCGCTCATGATCACCTACCCGACCGCCTCCGTCTTCCCTCCCCTGCCCCTCGGCGGGACGCCCCTCTCCGCGCTGCAGCAGGAAGTCATCGCGCTGAAGAAGGCCAAAGACGCCCTCATCCTCGCCCATAATTACCAGTGCGAAGACATCCAGGGCGTGGCCGATTACGTCGGCGATTCCCTGGGCCTCGCTTACAAAGCCGCCGAAGCCAAGCAGTCCACCATCGTCTTCTGCGGCGTGCACTTCATGGCCGAGACGGCCAAGATCGTGAACCCCACGCGCCGCGTGCTGCTGCCCGACCTCGCCGCCGGCTGCTCGCTCGCCGACTCCTGTCCGGCGGAGAAGCTCGCCGCCGCCAAGGGCAAGGACCCTTCCCTCTACGTCGTCGCCTACATCAACTGCAGCGCCGCCGTGAAGGCGCTCTGCGACGTCATCGTCACCAGCGGCAACGCCTCCAAGATCGTCAGCCGCGTGCCCGCCGATCGGAACATCCTCTTCGTGCCTGACCAGAACCTCGGCCGTTGGGTCTCCGGTAAGACCGGCCGGGCGATGCAGCTCTGGCCGGGCAATTGCTACGCCCACGTCCAGTTCACGCCGGGCGCCCTGCTCCGCACCAAAGCGGCCCATCCGGGGGCTCCGGTCGTGGCGCACCCCGAGTGCACCGAAGCGGTCCGCGACCTGGCCGACATGGTCTGCTCGACCGAGCTGATGGTCGGCTGGTGCAAGGAACAGACCGCGAATACCATCATCATTACGACGGAATCTGGGATGATCCACCGACTCCGGAAGGAAGTGCCCGGCAAGACGTTCGTCGCCGCGCCGACCGACCGCTGTTCATGCAATGATTGCAAGTTCATGAAGATGAACACGCTGACGAAGGTCCGCGACTGCCTGCGCGACGGCACGCCGGAAATCAACCTGCCTGAAAACGTCCGCGCCGCCGCCGAGATCCCTTTGCGTCGCATGCTCGACTGGAGCAGGTGAGGCGACGGCCGCGCCTCCGCGAAACGCGGTAGGGTGAAAAACTTTTACCAAAGTTTGACAATTCGGAATATTATAAAACCCTTGATGGCTCGGGCAAAACCTTAGGATTGTCGCAGACAGTCCCAGGCATCTCCCGAGCAAGCCATCATCTTATGAAAATCGACCTCGACCCGTCCGCCTTCACCTCCAAGGACGCCTATGTCCGCGCCGCCCTCTCCAAGGCACGCGACCTGGCCGTCCAGACCTGGGAAGACGAGCACAGCGAACGTCAGTCGCTCATCGAGCGCGAAGTCGCCGGCCTTTCGAAATCCGAACTCGCCAAGCGTCTGATCAAGCTGCTCTCGCGCCCCAACCGCGCCCGGGCCCAGATCTCCGACGGCATGCGCAACAAGGCCCAGGCGATGCGCCGCAAGGGCGCGCCGGTCCGCGAGATCGCGGCCGAGCTCGGCATCTCGATCCCGTCGGTCTACAACATCACCAAGGACTGAACTTGCCCGCGGGGGCCGTTTCGCCGAAGGTGTCGGCGATGAAGGAATGGACCCGCGGCGACCCGGCGAAAGGACCCACGCAGGCGCCTTTGGCGCGCGGCGGGAAACTGGACGCGGATACGCTGATCGGGGCCTACCGGGCCGGCATCTTTCCGTGGTACTCGCGAGGCCAACCGGTGAAATGGTGGTGCCCCGATCCGCGCTTCGTGATGCGGCCGGCCGACCTCCGCCTGACCGACAGCCTGCGTAAGACGATGCGGAAAGCGGGCTGGTCGGTCACTTTCGACCGGTCCTTCGAGACGGTCATGCGCCGTTGCTCGGAAGTCCCCCGCCCCGGCCAGGACGGCACCTGGATCACCGAGGAGATGATCGCCGCTTACTGCGAACTGCACCGCCGGGGCATCGCCCACAGCGTCGAGGTGAGCTGGCAGGGCGAACTGGTCGGCGGCCTCTACGGCGTGGCGCTCGGCCGGCTCTTCCACGGCGAGTCGATGTTCCACCTCAAGGCCGACGCCTCCAAGGTCGGCTTCGCGACCCTCGTGGCCCGGCTCGTCGCCTGCGGCTACGTCCTCATCGACTGCCAGGTGCCGACGGCGCACCTCGCGAGCCTCGGCGCCTTCGCGGTCGACCGGGAGGAATTCCTCGCCGCCGTGAAGCTCTTCCGCGACGAGCCGCCGTCCGGCGACGCATTCGTCACTCCGGCTTCGGACGTGACTTGAGCAAGGCCCGGGCCTCGCGCTCATACACGCGCTCGACGATCACGCAGAGCTGCTGCAAGGAACGTCCGTCGGTGTAGACGGCGATGCCCGCCTGCATGTAGGCCTGCTCGCGTTTCTTCATCAGTTCGCGGACGCGAGCCTCGGGATCATCGCCCTTGAGCAAGGGACGCCGGGAGTTGCCCGCGGTCCGGCGCAGAATGGTGTCCACCGAGGCGAACAGGGTGACGACGATGCCCTTGGAGCGCACGAGCGCGCCCATGCCGGGCGGCACGACCAACCCGCCCCCGCAAGCGATGACGCCGCCGCAATCCGGCAGCATGGTCTCGACGACCTGGCGCTCGAGCCCGCGGAAATGCTCCTCGCCGTGCTGGGCGAAGATGTCGGCGATCGTGGCCCCGGCGAGCTTCTCGACGAGTTCGTCGGTGTCGTAGAAACGGCGGCGCCAGCGCTTGGCCAGCTGCCGTCCGAGCGCGGACTTCCCCGTGCCCATGAATCCGGCGAGGATCAGGTTCGGCGAGTTGTCCTTGTTGGCCACGGGCGACATGCGACCATAGCAAGGCTCCGCCCGCCCCTCGGCAAGCGACAAGCGTCGGGAGGATTACTTGGCGGGCAAGGCGTCCAACGCGGCCTTGGCCTTCGGCGCCAGGCGTTCGGAAAGCCCCTGCGTGGCCTCGGTCAAGGCGGCGCGGTCGGCTTCGACGAACAACCGGGGCACGGCGGCCCAGGCGGCTTCGGTGAGTTCGTTGGCGGGGCCTTTGAGCAACGGGAGGAACGAGGCCTTGATCACGAGACGCGACTTGCCCACACGGTTCACGCGGACGGCGACGATCCGCGCCCAGGCGGCCTTGGAAGCGAGCGAGGTGCCGGCGGGCTCCGTCGGGATATGTTTGGCGGCCAGCGACACGGGGAGGCGCAGGATCTCGTCCTCGACCTCCTGGACCTGCGAGCGTTGCGAGAGCTTGCCCAGGCGCTCCCAGAGGATCGGCGCGGCGGCGCTCGCGCTCACGCGGCGGAGCAGACGGTTCGCCCGCTGGGCGGTCGCGAAATCTTCGTGCTTGGTGAGCGCGACGAGTTCCTCGACGGTCAACGGATATTCCTTCGCGGAGCGACGCTGATCGAGCATGCGTTCGAGGTGGGCGAGCTTGGTCTCGGGCGTGGTGCCTTCGGGGTCCTCGTAAGTATTCGGCTGCTTGGGGTTGAGCGGGAGACGCGGCTTCAGGTTGGGATCGAACAGGAGGACCTGCTGCAGGGCCGCCTGGCCTTCGGGATTCTCGAGGGTCTTCGCCGCGGTGCGGACACGCTCGAACCAGGCCTTGGCCTCAGGGGAGGCGTTCGTGAAGCCGCGTGAGTGGTCCAGGATCGCCTGCTGGGCGGCGAGCCGCTTCTCCGGGACCGCGAGGTCGGCGAAGGTGGCGTCGTTGGGGGCCTCGGCGGCCGAACCGATCAGACAAGCGGCGCAGGCGAAGAGGATCGGGAGAAGTTTCATGGTCGGAAATGCGAAGGTTCTCAGATGGACCAGGGTCCGCGCAACGTGGGTGAGTGGAGCTGGTTGGCCTGGTCGTCGCCGACGAAACCGGAACCGTCGGCCTTGAAGTTCAGCTTGCGGCCCAGACGGACGCTGAGGGCGGCGAGATTGACGAGCGTGGAACTGCGGAAGGCCTCGTTGACGCCGTAACCGAACGGGCGCTTCTCGCGGGCACATACGTCGAAATCGTCTTCTTGGTATTCCGGCAGCGGGAACTCGGAGGCCTTGACGAGGAGCTCCGGGCGGCTGCAACGCATGCCGGCGAAGAGCTTGCCGTTCGGTCCTTCGAGGAAGGGATTCTCGGGGTTACGCTCGGCGAGTTCGGACTCGAGGATGATACGGGTGCCGTCCTTGTAGGTAAGGGTGACGGTCTTCCAGACGCCGCAGGCCATGGCGTCCTGCGCCGGGGCGTCGCATTCGGCGGTGACGGGAGATTCGCCGTCCTTGCCGAGGAAGTATTGCACCGGGTCGAGGAAGTGCTGGCCCATGTCGCCGAGACCGCCTTGGTCGAAATTCCAATAGCCGCGGAAGGAGCCGTGGCACCGGTGCGGGTGATAAGGGATCAGCTGGGAAGGACCGCAGTAGAGGTCCCAGTTGAGGTGCGCCGGGACGGCCTCGGGCTTGAGGTCCGGCTTACCCGTCCAGAGGTTGACCTTCCAGGCGATGCCGCCGACCGGGGCGAGACGCACCGTCAGCGGGCCACCGAGGACGCCGCTCGCGACGACGCGACGGATCTCGCGGGCCGGGCCGACGCCGTAATAGTTGGTGCGGTTGAGGCGGAACCAGGTGTTCACGCGAAACGGCACACCGGTCTGCTGGACGACGCGGCTCAGGGCGATACCCTCGCCGATCGTGCGGGTCAGCGGCTTCTCGCACCAGACGGCCTTGCCGCGGCGGGCGGCCATGGCGGCGATGACGCCGTGCCAATGGGGCGGCGTGCAGACGTGCACGACGTCGGCGTCGGGCATCGCGATGACCTCGCGGAAATCCTCGGCGGTCATCGGCGTGCCGCCGCCGGACTGCTTGATGCGCTCGAGCTTCTTCTGCACGCGCTGGGCGTCGACGTCACAGATGCCGACGATGCGGTTCTTGCCGGTCATGCGCGGCTCGGAGTGCATGGAGGAGATGCCGCCACAGCCGACGATGACGTGATTCAAGGTTTCGCTGGGCGGGACGAAGCCGCGACCGAGGACGTGGCGCGGAATGATCGTGAAGCCAAGGGCGGCGACAGCGGCTTTACGCAGAAAGGAACGACGGGGTAATCGCATGCGGGGTGATATGAGGACAAAAGACCCCGTTCAATCCTGATAGTTCCGTAACAGCGCCAAGCACCTGCTTATATGGCATTATTCCGCCGTTAAAAATCGTCGGCGTTTTGCTTTCGCCCGCCTTGCTTGCTCCTTGTGGTCATGCCGCTCTCCTCGCCGCCCATCGCCCGCACCTCGGAAGAGGCCGCGCGCCTGCAGGCAGCCATCGCCCAGACCGCCGGAGTGCCGTTCTATGAAGCCAGCGGCTGGCAGACGGCCTTCGCCGACCGTTCGGTTCAGCTCGCCGATCTGCCTCGCATCACGAAGAGCCAGCTGCGCGAACACTCGCCCGAGGGCTTCCTGTCGGCCGGCCTGACCGTCGAATCGCTCCTCGCCCGCGGCCTGATCGAAGAGGAGAGCACCTCCGGCACGTCCGGCGCCAGCGTGCGCGTGGTGTTCGGCAAGACCTGGTGGGCCGAACAGGAGCTCCGGGCCCTGCTCCGGAATCCTTTCGTCGCCGAGTGCTTCGGCAACCGCACCAGCCTCCGCCGCGCCGTCCTCACGACGCCGGGTTGCAGCGGCGTCAGCTGCTATAACCGCTGGCTCAACCTCGAACAACGCACCCTCGGCGACAGCCGCTACGTCAACCAGACGCGGATTCCTTTCAGCCTCGGCGACGACAAACTGGCCGTCATGGCCGACGAGGTCGCGGCCTGGGAACCCGCCTTCCTTGACGTCGACCCGGTGCACGGCGCCTGGTTCGCCCTGCATTGCGAGCGCCACGGCCGACGCTTCCCTTCCCTGCGCTTCATCCTGACGAGCTACGAGTTCACCAGCGTCACGCACCGCGCCATCATGGAGCGGGTGTTCGGCGTGCCGGTGATCGACCTCTACGGCTCCAGCGAGACCGGCCACCTGCTCGTCGAGACGGACGGCATCATGCGCCCGAGCCCGGAGACGGCGCTCCTCGAGAGCACCACGGCCACGGGCATCGGCGAACTGCTGGTCTCGACGCTCACGAACCCTTACCTGCCCTTGGTGCGTTACGAGATCGGCGACTACGTCGAACGCGTCGCCGGCGGCTACCTCGTCCACGGACGTAAACGGGACGCCCTCCGCGGCGCCGACGGCCGCATCCTCACGACCCGCCAGGTCGACGCGGCCTTCGCCGGACTCAGCGGCATCGCCCACTATCAGCTCCGTCAGCGCACGGATGGCTCCGCGCATCTCAGTCTCCTCCCTGAACATGCCGGCGACGTGTTGGTCGCGGCGCAGGCCACGCTCGTCGAGCGCCTCTCCATCCTCTTGGGGACCCCGGTCACCAGCGACTCGGTCGGACTGCTCACCCCGGAAGACTCGGGCAAATTCCGCCTGACGGTCCGAGAGTCCGCCTGAACGGGCAGATTACCGCCGGAAAAGGGGCTTTCGGGCTGGAAAAACCCTATCTAACCCCCCAAGGTGGGTTTTTCACCACCATGGAAGTCTACATCGACGGTAAGTTCTACCCCAAGGCCGAGGCCAAGATCTCGGTCTTCGACCATGGCTTCCTCTATGGTGACGGCATCTTCGAAGGCATCCGCCTCTACCAAGGCTGCGTCTTCCGCCTCGACGAGCACCTCGAGCGCCTCGAGATGTCCGCCAAGGCCCTCTGCCTCGAGATGCCCTGGTCGCGCAAAGAGATCGCCGAGATCGTCTGTGAATCCTGCCGCCGCAACAACCTGACCGACGGCTACATCCGCCTCGTCGTCTCCCGCGGTTTCGGCGACCTCGGTCTCTCGCCCAAGAACTGCCCGACGCCTTCGATCGTCTGCATCGCCGACACCATCAAGCTCTACCCCGAGGAACTCTACACCACGGGCATGCGCATCATCACCGCGCCGACCCGCCGCATCAGCCCGGCCGCGCTGCCGCCGATGATCAAGTCGCTCAACTACCTGAACAACATCATGGCGAAGATGGAAGCCCAGCAGCATGGCTTCCACGAGTGCCTCATGCTCAACGAGCAGGGTTACGTCTCCGAGTGCACCGGCGACAACGTCTTCCTCATCCACAAGGGCCGCCTGATCACCCCGGCCTCCCACGCCGGCGCCCTCGTGGGCATCACGCGCCAGGTCGCCCTCGAAGTCGCCGCCGCCCTCGGCATCCCGACCGTCGAGACGAACATCACGCGCTACGATGTCTGGAACGCCGACGAATGCTTCCTGACGGGCACCGCCGCGGAAGTCATCCCGGTCATCGAAGTCGACGCCCGTAAGATCGGCACCGGCAAGCCCGGCCCGCTCACCGCCCGCATCCTCGCCGAGTTCCGCAAGAAGGCTTCGCGCGAAGGCCAGATGATCCGCTGAGCCAGCCTGCGCCCTGACGCGCATGCCCGCCGACCCCGCCCCTCCGACCGCCGACGCCCGTGACGCTACGCTGCGCCGGCTGCTGCGGATCGCGTGGTCGTATCGCGCGGACTGCCTCCAGCTCCTCGGCCTCCAGCTCGCCGTCGTCTTCCTGACCGTCGCCGTCATCGCCTTGGCCGGCGTCGGCATCGACTTCGTCCGTCACTGCGCCGACCGCACCGTCGCCGCGCCGGTCCTGCCCTTCTTCGTGCCCGCCGACGCCTCGGACCGCGCCGTGTTCGTCTGGCTGGGCGCCGGCATCCTCGTCGCCGCCGTCCTGCGGGCGGCCCTCGCCTTCGTCTTCGGCCTCGTCTCCGTCCGCTTCCTGCACGGCCGCATCGTCGTCAACCTCCGCTCCCAGGTCTTCGCCAAGCTCCAGCAGCTGAGCTTCCGCTTCTTCGACTCCAACGCCAGCGGCTCGATCATCAACCGCGTCACCTCCGACGCGCACGCCATCCGGCTCTTCATCGAAGGCGTGGTGCTGCAGCTCGCGATCATCGCCCTGACCCTGGCCGCCTGCGCGGCCTACATGTTCCGCACCGACTGGCGGCTCACGCTGGCCTGCCTTTCGGTCCTGCCCTTCCAGATCTGGTTCGCGATCCGCTTCTCCCGCAAGGTGCGCCCGGCCTACGAGGAGAACCGCGAGCTGATGGACCGGATGGTGCTCGGCTTCTCGGAGAACGTGCAGGGCATCCAGGTGGTCAAAGGCTTCGCGCTGGAGCCCCGCGTGCAGGGACGTTTCGCCGGCTGGAGCGAGGCGATCCGCGTCCAGAAAAGGAAGGTCTTCGGCGAAGTCGCGCTCTTCTGGCCCGTCATCGACGCCCTTAACCGTCTTTCGATGGCCATCCTCATCGGCTACGGCGGCTGGATGGTCGCCCGCGGCGAGATCGCCCTCGGCACCGGCCTCGTCGCGTTCGCGGGCCTGCTCCAGCAGTTCTCCGCCCAGGTGACGACGCTCGCCTCGGTCGTCGACAACGCGCAGGTCTCCTTGGCGGGCGCGAAACGCATCTTCGAGATCCTCGACACCGATCCGGGCGTCGAAACCGAGGCCGGCGCGAGTTCGCCGGGACGGTTCCTCGGCCGCGTGGCCTTCGAGAACGTCAGCTTCGAATTCCAGGACAACGCCACGGTCCTGCGCGACCTCTCGTTCGTCGCCGAACCTGGCCAGCGCATCGCCATCGCCGGCGCGACGGGCGCGGGCAAGTCCGCCCTGCTGTCGCTCATTCCGCGCTTCTACGACCCGCGGTCCGGACGGGTGACGCTGGACGGCCATGACATCCGCCTCCTGCCGCTGCCCGAGCTGCGCCGCCAGGTCGGGATGGTCTTCCAGGAGAACTTCCTCTTCTCCAACACGATCGCGGCGAACATCGCCTTCGGCCACCCCGAAGCCACGCAGGAACGCATCGAACGGGCCGCGCGCATCGCCGGCGCCCACGACTTCATCAAGGCGCTCCCCGAGGGCTACGAGACCTTCCTGGGCGAAGGCGGCGTGAACCTTTCCGGCGGCCAGCGCCAGCGTATCGCCATCGCGCGGGCCCTGCTCCTCGAACCGACGGTGCTGCTGCTCGATGACCCGACCTCGGCCATCGACCCCGAGACGGAGAAGGAGATCATGGAGGCGATGGAATCCGCGATGGCCGGCCGCACGACCTTCATCGTCGCGCATCGCCTGAGCACCCTCCGCCGGGCCGACCTCATCCTCGTCCTCGACCGCGGCCGCCTCACGCAGGTCGGCACGCACGCCCAGCTGATGGCGGAGGACGGCCACTATCGCCGGGCGATCCTCGTCCAATCGGAAGGAGCGCCCGCATGAGCAAGCCGCCCCTCGAGATCGCGGTGCGCCGCCTCCGTCCCGACGAAGAAGAACCGGACCGGCTGCCCCTGCGCTGGTCCACCATCACCCGCCT
>Ga0255116_1000124_pt1 | contig 19133 bp, 14 predicted proteins | sample Law_Law_RepC_8h_FD_188476 | JGI IMG/M metagenome (GOLD analysis project Ga0255116, IMG submission 188476) | Freshwater microbial communities from St. Lawrence River, New York, United States - Law_Law_RepC_8h | ecosystem: Environmental > Aquatic > Freshwater > River | place: USA: New York...
TGGCGTTGCGCGCCTGACGGGTGATACGAGTACGGAGCTCCGACGGTACGCGGAAAGAAACCTGGCGGGACCGGGTGGTCTCCAGGGAAGGACGGGAGTCGTCGTAACGATCGAGGGCGAGCCGGATGGCCTCGCTCAGCGTGCTCAGACCGGTCCGATGCTGGAAGGCGACCACCTCGGAGTGAAGCTTCGGGGGAAGCGACACGGTGATCAGGCTTTCGCTCGGGGTTTCGGTTCGGTTCGTCACGTTGCGGTCAACTCTTGATGACGAGTGATAGGTAATAACTGCGCTTGCGCAAGAGGAAACTTTCATGTCGTCGGGACGACGCCGACGACGCGTAAAAAAATCCTTCGTCCGGCCGCATCGTAAACATGAAATCGATACGACCGCGGAGCGGACGCGAGGTTGACCGACGCGACGCGCGCGGACAGCATGCCGTCATGAGCGAGCACGCGCACGGATCGGACGAAGGCGCGCCGGGCGAGTGGCGGAAGCTCGCCCTCCTCGCGGCCACGAGCGGCGTCTTAGGCCTGCTATCATTGGTCGCGGAACGCTTCGGCGAAGCCGGGGCGACCTGGGCGCTCGTCCTCGTCGCCGGCGCCTGCCTCGCCGGCGGATGGGACGCCGCGATCGACGGCTGGGCCTCCCTCCGACAGAAACGCATCGACGTCCACCTGCTGATGATCGTCGTGGCGGCCGGCGCCTGGATCGTCGGCGCCCAATGGGAGGGAGCCCTCCTGCTTTTTCTCTTTTCGACGGCCGGCGCGATCGAACATTACGCGATGGACCGCACCCGCGGGGCCATCGACGCCCTCCTCGACAAGTCTCCCAAACATGCCCGCCGACTCGGTCCGGATGACGTCGAAACCGAGGTGCCGGTCGCGGCCCTCAACCCCGGCGACCGCATCGTGGTCCTGCCCGGCGAACTCGTGCCGGCGGACGGCAAGGTGCTCGCCGGCGAGAGCGCGGTGGATGAATCCAACCTCACGGGAGAGGCCAAACCGGCCCCGAAACAGGCCGGATCGGACGTCGCCGGGGGGACGCTCAACTCCTGGGGGCGCCTGGTCGTCGAGGTGACCCGCGGAGAAAAGGACAGCGCCCTCCAGCGTATCGTCCGGCTCATCCGCGAAGCCCAAGACAGCAAGGCCCCCGCGCAAAGAGCCATCGACAAGTGGGGCGACGGCTATGCCCTCTTCACGCTGTCGGCCGCCGCGGTGTTCTATGTTTACCTACGGTTCACTTCGCCGGCGGAGGCCGTCGGGCAGGACGCCCCGCTCTATGGAGCCATGACGTTGCTGGTCGTGCTCAGTCCCTGCGCGCTGGTCTTGTCCGTGCCCTCCGCGGTCCTCGCGGCCATCGCCGCCGGCGCCCGCCAAGGCATCCTCTTCCGCGGCGGCGCCGCCGTGGAACGCCTAGCCGACGTGGACTGCGTCTGCTTCGACAAGACGGGTACGCTGACCGCCGGAGTCCCTGAGGTGGCGGCCTTGGAAGTCTTCCCCGCGGACGCCGACCGCGGACGCGCCCTGAGCGCCCTGCAGACCTTGGAAGCGGCGACCACGCACCCCTTCGCCGCCGGGGTCGTCCGCGCCTGCCAGCTCGAAGGCGCCCGCCTCCTGCCCGTCCAAGGGCTTTCGAATTCCCCCGGCCAAGGCGTCTCCGGCACGGTCGCCGGCGCGCGCTGGAGCGTGGGCACCCGTGAATTCGTCGGCGGAGCTTCGCTCCCGGCGGCGGCGGTGCCGGCCGGTGCCATCGTCAGCGAGGTCTGGGCCTCCGACGGGACCGTCACGGTCCGCGCCACGCTCGTCGACCGCATCCGCGAAGCAAGCCGCCCCACCCTCGCCGCCCTGCACGCCGCGAAGATCCGCACGGTGATGCTCACCGGCGACCGCGAAGAGGCCGCGGCGGCGGCGGCGCAGCAGGTCGGCATCCAAGCCTACGCGGCCGCGCTCACGCCGGACGCCAAGATGGCCGCCATCCGCCGCTACTCCGCGGAAGGCCACGTGGTCGCGATGGTCGGCGACGGCGTCAATGACGCGCCTAGTCTGGCCGCGGCGGACGTCGCCGTGGGCATGGGCGGCCGAGGCAGCGACGCGGCCCTGGAATCCAGCGACGTGGTGCTGATGGACGACCATCTGGAGCGCCTGGTCGATGCGATCGAACTGAGCCGCCGGGCCCGCCGGGCGATCCGCTTCAACATCATCATCTCGGTCGGCGCCGCCCTCGGGATGGCCGCCTACGTGATCTTCCGCGGAGCCCCCCTGCCCCTCGCCGTCAGTGTCCACGAAGGCAGCACGGTCGTGGTCTGCCTCAACGGCCTGCGCCTGCTCGCCCACCGCCCGCGCCGGTAAACAAAAAGGCCCCCGGGCGAACCCGGAGGCCTTGCAGACAGTCGGCCGGAACGCTTAGCGCAGCTCCTTGCCGGCTCCGTCGAAGAGCTTGAACGCTTCGATGCTGTAGGTCGGGTCGGGCTTGGTACCCAGGCGGACCTTGCAGGACTTCATCAGGTCGCGGAAGAACTCGCGGTCCTCGGTGATGATGCGCTCGAGGTTGACGGGGTGGAGCAGGATATTGATCTCCAGTTCCTTGTCGGGACTGGTGGCTTCGCGGAGGCGGCGGATGACGCTGAGGAGCTTGCGCTGGATCTCGACGGAGACCGTGCGGGGGTTCTTGACGATACCGCGGCCCTGACAATGCGGGCACGCCGTGTACATCGAGGTCGTATTCGACTCCGTATGGCGCTGGCGCGTCATCTGGAGCACGCCCAGCGCGGAGATCGGCAGGATCTGGTGCTTGGCGCGATCGTCCTCCATGGCGTCGCGGAGAGCCTCGAAGACCTTCTTCCGGTCCTTCGGGTTCTTCATGTCGATGGTGTCGATCATGATGAGGCCGCCGAGGTTGCGCAGCTTGATCTGGCGGGCCGCCTCGGTGACGGCCTCGAGGTTGGCCTGGGTGATGAAGTTGCCGTCCTTGGCGCCGTCCTTGCCGCGATGGCCGCCGGTGTTGACGTCGATGGCCGTGAGGGCCTCGGTCTCGTCGATGACGATCTCGCCGCCGCTCGGGAGCGGGACGCGGCGCTGGAAGAGCTGCTCGATCTGGCGTTCGATGTTATAGCGCTCGAAGACCGGGATGGGGTCGGCGTACAGCTCGACGCGGGAACGGGAACGCGGCGACACTTCGCCGACGAGGTCCTGCACCAGCTTGAAGTCCTCCGGGTTGTCGACGAGGATGCGGTCGACCTCCTCGGTGAGGAAGTCGCGGACGGTGCGTTCGATCAGGCCGGGCTCCTGGTAGAGGAGGACGGGCTTGCGGTCCGGGGCGTTGATCTTCTCGACGATGGCCTGCCAGCGCTTGAGCAGCATGTGCAGGTCACGGACGAACCAGCGGGCCTGCTTGCCTTCGCCGGCGGTGCGGATGATGACGCCCATGCCTTCCGGGATGGTGAGCGAACGGAGGATGTCCTTCAGGCGTTCGCGTTCGGACGACTCCTCGATCTTGCGGGAGACGCCGCACGCGCCGCTGAACGGCATCAGCACCAGGTAACGACCCGGGAGCGCGATGTTGGTGGTCGAGCGGGGGCCCTTGGTGCCGATCTGGTCCTTGACGACCTGGATCACGATGTCGGAGCCGGCCGGGAAGAGCTGCGGGATGTCCTTGGCCTGGTAGCGGGCCTTGCGCTGCTTCTGCTCGGCGGACTCGTTGTCGCGGATGAACTCGACCTGCGAGTCGTTGGCGGCCGGGAGCATGTCCCAGTAGTGCAGGAACGCGTTCTTCGGCTGGCCGATGTCGACGAAGGCGGCCTTGAGCCCGCCCTCGAGGTTCTGGACGCGGCCCTTGAAGATCGCGCCGACCATGCGGTTCTCGCCCTTGTGCTCGATCTCGAACTTGTCGAGGACGCCGTTGGTGAGGAGCGCGACGCGCTTCTCGAGGGTCTCGGCGTTGATCACGAGCTCGCGGTAGACCGCGCGGTCCTTGGAGAAGTGCTTCACGATGCGCTGGAGCAACGGGAGCTCCTTGCGCCGCTTGGCCGCCTCGTCGGCCAGCTGGCGCTGGTCGATCGGGGAGGTCTGTTCGCCGCCCTCTTCAGGCAGCTCGTCGTTGATATCTTCGGGTTCGGTATTTTCGGGCATCTCGGTCAGGCGGTTAAGCCGGTTGCCGGAGAGCCTCCGTCTTCGCCGCCACCGGACGAATGCCGGTGAACGCTCTGGACTAGTCCAAGGAGCAGGAAACAGCTGAGTACGAAAGACCCTCCGTAGCTAAGGAAAGGAAGGGGGACCCCGGTGACGGGCATCAGGTCGATGTTCATGCCGACGTTGATCACGACGTGCGTGCCGAGCACGACCGCCGCGCCGATCGCCAACAAAGAGCCGAACCGATCCGTCGTCCGCGCCGCCGTGCGCACGACGCGCCAGAACAGCAGGACGAAGGAACCGATCACCAGGAAACCGCCGGTGAAGCCGATCTCCTCGGCCATCCCGGAAAAAAGGAAGTCGTTGTGCGCCGCCGCTTCCGGCAGGTAGCCGAAGCGGGCCTGCGTGCCGTTGCCGACGCCCTGCCCGCGGAAGCCGCCGCGACCGACCGCGATGACGGCCTGGTTGACGTTCCAGGTGACGCCGAGACCCTTGGGGTCGATCACCTCAGGGGCGACGAAGGAGAGGATGCGCTCGCGCTGGTAGTCCTTCAGGAGGAAGAACCAGGCCTCCGCTTCGTGCTGGCCGCGGATCGCGCGCACGGGGTCCTTGGACTGCGGATTGGCCTTCGCGTATTGGTCGATCTTGGCCGCGTATTCGGTCAGATCGACGGCCACCACACCCACCAGCAGGACGGCGGCGACTCCGGCCACCAGGAAGAACCTGGTGGTCAGTCCGGCGACGAAAAGCAGGATGAATGAAAGCGGCAGGTAGATGAGCGCAGAACCTAGGTCCGGCTGCACAAAAATCAAGACAAACGGGACCGCGGCGACCCCGAGGGCGCGTGCCACGGTGCCCCAAGTCGCCCGGAAGGAGCCGATCGGAGAGCGCGCCAACAACGCGGCCAGGAAGACGAGCGCGCCGATCTTCGCGAACTCGGAAGGCTGGATCGAGAACGGCCCGAAATCCATCCAGCGACGGGCCCCGTTGACGCTGCGGATGAAGTCGCCGAGGTTCGTCTTGGCCAACGCGCAGAGCGAGACAGGGATGAGCAGCAGGATGGTGCCGAGATACAGGCGGCGGGCGTGCCGTTGGATGAGTCGATAATCAAGGGCCGAAACCGCCCAATAGGCGATCCAACCGATGACCACGAAGACGATCTGCGAGCGGTAGAACGTCGACTCCCGGGCGCTTCCGGCCGACTGGATCGCGACGATGCCGAGGGTGCTGAGGAACAGGATGATGACCACCTGAGTCCAGTCCGTCCGCCAGGCGAAGTTGGCGAAATTGTCCCACCAGACCGCGGCCGAAGACCGCTCATCGTCAAGGTGTCTGGACATGCCTTGAAGAAGCCCGCCCGAGGCTCCGAGGCAAGGCGAACCTCCCGAAAGGGCTTGCCGAAGGAGCCGGGTCGGCAAGGGTATGGCCCCGGACCTCCGGTTTTCGCGACGACCATGCCTGTGGCAGCCGACCAAAGCATCCTCGCCGCCGTGGCGTTCTCCTCCGGAGCCATCGTGGCCTATGCGGTCGCGAAATGGCGGGAAAACACCCTCGGCGCCGTCCGCGAGGCCCGGCTCCGCTCCGAAGTCGAGCTCGCCCGCCGCGAGGCCACCGTCGAGGCGGCCGAACTCCATGCCCAAGCCGAGGACGTCCACCGCACGGCGGCGCGAGCCATGGCCGACGCAGAAGCCGCGGCCGTGGCCTCCGCCGAACTCACCCGCGAGAACGCCCGCCAACGCGAGCACCTCCTCCGCGAACTCCAACGTCTCGCCAAGGTCACGCCGGAGGAAGCCCGCGCCTTGCTCCTCGACCACCTCCGCGAGGAATACGGCGAGGAAGCCCAGCACCTCCGCCGCAGCCTGCTCGACCAGGTCGAACAGGACATCGACGACGAAGCCCGCCGCACGTTGCTCTCGGCGATGCAGCGCCTGACGACCTCCACGACGCAGGACGCGACGGCGCTCTCCGTCTCGCTGCCGAATGAGGACATGAAGGGCCGCCTGATCGGCCGCGAAGGCCGCAACATCCGCACCTTCGAACAGATCACCGGCGCGACCCTGCTCATCGACGAAACCCCCGGCCTGGCGATGGTTTCCTGCTTCGACCCGGTCCGCCGCGAGATCGCGCGCATCGCGCTGGAACGCATCGTCAAGGACGGCCGCATCTCGCCGGCGCTCATCGAAGACAGCGTCCGCCTCGCGGGCGACGAAGTCGTCAAGCACGCCCGCCGCCTCGGCCGCGACGCCGTGCGCGACCTCGGTCTGCCGCCCATGGACGCGGCCGTCGAAGAACTGCTCGGCCGACTGCACTTCCGCCTCTCTTCCAACCAGAACACGCTCGCGCACTCCATCGAGGTCGCCCAGCTCTGCGCGATGCTCGCCGCGGAGATCGGCATCGACCCGGTGCCCGCGAAACGCGCCGGCCTGCTGCACGACCTCGGCAAGGCCATCGAAGCCGAAGCGGGCTCGAGCCACGCGCTCGCCGGCGCCGCCCTGCTCCGCCGCTTGGGCGAAGATCTTCGCGTCGTGAACGCCGTCGCCGCGCACCACCGCGAGGTTCCGGCCGAAAGCCTCTACGCTCCGCTGGTGATGATCGCCGACGCCGCCTCCGGCTCCCGCCCCGGCGCCCGCTCCTCCACCCTCGAGTCCTACGCCCAGCGCGTCCGTCTCCTGGAGGAGGTCGCCCTCGCCTTCGATGGCGTCCGGGAGGCCTACGCCTTCCAGTCCGGCCGCGAGCTCCGGGTCATCGTAGACCCAGGCAAGGTCGACGACTTCGGGGCGACCGAACTCGCCCGCCGCCTCCGCCTGAAGGTGGAGGAGACCCTTTCCTATCAAGGAACCGTCAAGATCGTGCTGATTCGTGAACAAAGGTTCACAGAAGAGGCCCGCTGAGGGACTTTCTTGTTGTTAAGCAAGAGGGGGTAGTTATTCACAAGGGTTCCGGGAGTCTCTCCCGGGTCATTTCGGCACCCCAAGGAGGTTCGTCCTCCGTCACCAAGGGTCCGACAAACCGCGTCGCCGCTCCACAACGGAACGGCCGCATCATCCGGTCGGCCACAACGAAGGCCGCCCCAACATAAGCAACATGAGCCAAGAAGAAACCCAGGGCCAGGAGCCAGTCTCCGCCCACCAGCCCGCCGCGGACGCAGGCGCCAATGAAGTCCGCACCCCCGCACCCCGCCTCAACGAAGCCAAGCTGGAGTCCGCCCACGCGGAACTCCCTCCGCTCTCCGTGATCGGGGCCTCGTCCGAACCCGCCGCCAAGCCCGGCACCATCACGACCCCGAAGCAGTTCGGTCGTCGTGGTACGCCCCGTGGCGCCGCTCCCTCCGCCGCCAACGGTCAGGCTGCCCGCCCGGCCATCGGTGTCGTCGAAGATCCGTCGCAGTTGACCGAGAACCTCTCGGGTGACCGCACCCAGTCCGCCGCTCCGGCCCGCGAAGACCGTCCGCGTCGTGAACCGCGCGCCGAAGGCGAACGTGGTCCTCGTCGCGAACCTCGTGAGCCGCGTCCGGAAGGTCTCGCCGAAGAAGGCCGCCAGCCCGGCATCCCGCAGGGCGACCGTCCTCGTCGCGAACCCCGCGCCGAAGGCGAACGTGGCCCCCGCCGCGAACCCCGCGAACCGCGCGCCGAAGGCGATCGTGGTCCTCGCCCCGAAGGCGACCGCCCTCGTCGCGAAGACCGTCCGCGTCGTGAAGACCGTCCGCGTATCCAGATCGAGCCCGTCGTCATCCCGGTCCAGGCCCCCATCGGCTTCTGGGCCTCGCTGAAGCGCAAGCTCGCCACCCTGTTCGGCATCCCCGACAAGGCCGTCTTCGTGCCCTCCTCCCGTCCCTACGCGCCGCGCGGCGAACCCCGCGGCGAACGCTCCGACCGCGGTCATCGCGGCGGTCGTGGTCGCGGTGAGTTCCGCGGCGGTTCCCGTGGCGGCCGTGATGGCTCGCGCGGAGGTCGCGGCGAATTCCGCGGCGACCGCGGTCCTCGCAACGGTCCTCGCGAAGGCTGAACATAACGGGGGCGCCAATCGGCGCCCCCGCTTCTTTTCCCCGACATGCTCCAGGTCGCGCGTATCCGCGGTGGTCACGAACTGAAAGGCTCGGTCCGCGCCGCCGGCTCCAAGAACGCCGCGCTGCCGCTGCTCGCCGCCTCGCTCCTTACGGGCGAGACGGTGACGCTGCGCAACGTGCCCGACCTGAGCGATGTCCGCTACATGGCCGAGATCCTCGGCCACCAAGGCGCGACGGTCACGAACCCCGCGCGCGGCGTCTGGACGATCCGTGCCGCCGAAATCTCGCACCGCACGCCCTACGATCTCGTCCGCAAGATGCGCGCGTCGGTCTGCCTGCTCGGCTCGCTCGTCGGCCGGCTACGCCAGGCGGAGATGGCCATCCCCGGCGGCTGCGTCATCGGCCCGCGCCCGATCGACCTTCACCTTAAGGGCCTCGAGGCCCTCGGCTGCGTCGTCACCGTCGAAGCCGGCCTGGTGTCGGTCGACGCTTCCCACGCCCGCGGCGCCACGGTCCCGATGGGCGGCCCGATGGGCAGTACGGTGCTCGGCACGGCGAATCTCGTGATGGCCGCCACGCTTACTCCCGGCGTCACGCACATCGAGTGCGCCGCGCGCGAACCGGAAGTCGTCGACCTCTGCGCGATGCTCATCCAGATGGGCGCGAAGATCCGCGGTCAGGGTACCAACGTCATCGAAGTCGAAGGCGTCGCGTCCCTCCATGGCTGCGACCACACGGTCATCGCCGACCGCATCGAGGCCGGCACTTATCTCGTGGCCGGCGCGATCACGGGCGGTGACGTCACGGTCACGCACTGCGAACCGGCGCACCTCACGGCCTTCCTCGACAAGCTCCGCGAAGCCGGCGTGCAGATCGAGACCGGTCCCGACTTCATCCGCGCCCACGGCCGCCCGACGCGGGCGGTCGAAATCGTCACGGAGCCCTACCCGGGTTTCCCGACGGACCTCCAGGCCCAGTTCATGGCCCTCCAACTCCTCGTCGACGGCCGTAGTCCGATCACGGAGAAGATCTACCCCGCCCGCTTCATGCACGCGGCGGAACTCCAGCGCATGGGCGCCGACATCGCGATCGACGGCGCCACGGCGACCGTCGCCGGCGGCCGCCCGCTCTCCGGCGCGCCGGTGATGGCGTCCGACCTCCGCGCCTCCGCGGCCCTCATCCTCGCCGCGCTGGTCGCCAAAGGTGAGACCTGGGTCCAACGCCTCTACCACCTGGACCGCGGCTACGAACGTTTCGAAGAACGCCTGCGCTCCCTGGGCGCCGACGTGGAACGCCTCCCTGCCTCCGCGTTGCCGAAAGGCTTCGCCGAGGACTGAGGGTTGCCAATTCGCCCCGACCCCGCACCTTGCGCCTATGGCCCGCAAGGATTCGCCCGATGACCCCCAGCCGCCCGCCGGCAAGGAAGCCGTGTCCCGCGCGAACCGCTCGCTCGACGCCGCCCTGCGCCCGCCGAAGCTCGACGACTTCGTCGGCCAGCAACGCACGGTCGAACGCCTGCGCGTGATGATCGGCGCCGCGCGCCGCGAAGGCCGCACGCTCGACCACATCCTCCTCCACGGCCCGCCCGGACTCGGCAAGACGACCCTCGCGATGATCCTCGCCGAAGAGATGGGCCGCCCGATCCGCGTCACTTCGGGGCCGGTCGTCGAGAAGGCCTCCGACCTCGCCGGCCTGCTCACGAGCCTGCAGGAAGGCGACCTGCTCTTCGTCGACGAGATCCACCGCATTCCGAAGACGGTCGAAGAGTTCCTCTACTCGGCGATGGAGGACTTCCGCATCGACATCATGATCGACCAAGGACCGAACGCCCGCAGCGTCCGCCTCGATCTGCCGAAGTTCACGCTGGTCGGCGCGACGACCCGCACGGGCCTGCTCACCGCCCCGCTCCGCAGCCGCTTCACGCTGCAGACGCGCCTCGACTACTACACGCGCGAACAGCTGCTCAGCATCGTGCGCCGCAACGCCGACCTCCTCAGCCTCGACATCGACCAAGGCGGCGCCGACGAGATCGCCCGCCGCGCCCGCGGCACGCCCCGCATCGTCAATAACCTCCTGCGCTTCACGCGCGACTACGCCCTCGAACGCGCCGGCGGCAAGGCCGACGCCGCGGTGACCGCCGCGGCCCTCGAACTCCTTGAGATCGACCAGCATGGCCTCGACGACATGGACCACCGCTTCCTCCGCGCGATGGCCGAGAAGCATAACGGCGGCCCGGTGGGCCTGAGCAGCATCGGCGCCGCCATCGGCGAAGACGCCCACACGCTCGAAGAAGTCCATGAGCCGTTCCTCGTGCAGGAAGGCTACGTCGTCCGCACCCCGCAGGGCCGCGTCCTGGCTCCGAAAGGCTGGCTGGCCGTGGGCCTGCAGCCGCCTTCGTTCTGAGGTCGGCGTTCTGACGCTGGACAACGGCGTTTTCCCTCGGCTAAGGTCGACCCCTCAAAGCCATGGCAAAACGTTGGGTCATCAAGCTCGGTTCCGGCCTCCTCACCCGCAAGGACGGCAAGGTCGACCGCGTCCAGATCGGCCGCATCGTCGATCAGGTCGCCGGCCTGCATAAGCGCGGCATCCAGGTCGTGCTGGTCACCTCCGGAGCCGTCGCCGCCGGCATGACCGCCATGGGCCTCGAGAAGCGCCCGAAGGAAGCCCGCGAACTCCAGGCCTGCGCCACGGTCGGCCAGCCGGAACTGATGTCGGAATACGGTAAGCACCTCCGCCGTCATAAGCTCCTCGGTTCGCAGATGCTGCTGACCTACTGGGATCTCGATAGCCGCGCCTGCACCCGCAATGCCCGCGCGACGCTGGACCTCCTCCTTTCCCGCAAGCGCTTCATCCCGATCATCAACGAGAACGACGCCATCGCCGACGAAGAGATCAAGGTCGGCGACAATGACCGTCTCTCCGCCCACGTCGCCGCCCTCGTCGGCGCCGACCTGCTTGTGATCCTCTCCGGCATCCAGGGCCTGATGACGAAGTCCGACGGCTCCGGCGACCTCATCCCTTCCGTCCGCAAGATCGACGACTCTGTGCGCGCCCTCGCCGGCGGCGCGGGTTCCGAACGCAACGTCGGCGGGATGGTCACGAAACTGCTCGCCGCGGAGATCGCGGCCGAAGGCGGCGTCGACACGATCATCGCCAGCGGCCGTCGCGAGAAGGTCCTGCTCGAACTCGCCGACGGCAAGAAGCTCGGCACGCGCTTCTCGCTGAAGAAGAAATGAGCGACCTCCTCCAGCGCGTGACGGAGATCGCCCGCACGGCCAAGAAGGCCTCGCGCGCCCTCGCCCTCGCCCCGACCGCCGTCCGCGACGCCGCCCTGCGCGCCGCCGCCCAGGCCCTCCGCGCCGACGAAGCGGCCATCCTCGAGGCCAACGTCAAGGATCTCGCCGCCGCCAAGGCCAAGGGCCTCACGGACGCGATGACCGACCGCCTGCGTCTCGACCACGCCCGCCTCGAAGATATCGCGGTCGCCTGCGAAGCCGTCGCGAAGCTCCCTGATCCGGTCGGCGAAGTCACCGAGGATTGGACCCGCCCCAACGGCCTGCGCATCATCCGCCGCCGCGTCCCGATCGGCCTCGTCGCCATCATCTTCGAATCGCGCCCCAACGTCACCGTCGACGCCGCCGCGCTCTGCCTGAAGTCCGGCAATGGCTGCGTGCTTCGCGGCGGCAGCGAAGCGATCCACACGAACATCGCGCTGTCGCAGTCGTTCGCGACCGGCCTGCGCGCCGCCGGCCTGCCCGCCGAAGCCGTCACGCTGCTGCCCTTCACCGACCGCGAAGCGGTGCCCGCCCTCGGCTCCCTCCGCGGTATCGTCGACATCATCGTCCCCCGCGGCGGCCCCGGCCTCATCGAGGCGGTGGTCAATTCCGCCAAGGTCCCCGTCATCAAGCACGACGCCGGCATCTGCCACGTCTACGTCCACGCGCAGGCCGACCTCGCGATGGCCGAACAGATCGTGCTCAACGCGAAGTGCCAGCGCCCCAGCGCCTGCAACGCCCTCGAGACGCTGCTCGTCGACGCCGCCGTCGCTCAGAAATTCCTCCCGAAGATGGCCGCGGCGCTCGCCGCCAAGCAGACCGAGGTCCGCGCCTGCGCCCAGTCGCGGCCGCTGATGCCCGGCGCCCAGGCCGCTACGGAACAGGATTTCCGCACCGAGCACCTCGGCCTCATCCTCAACGTGAAGATCGTCGCCGGCCTCGCCGAGGCGGTCGCCCACGTCGAGGACTACGGCTCGCACCACTCCGACGCCATCATCACGGCCGACGAGTCCGCCGCCCGCGCCTTCCTCGCCCAGATCGACAGCGCCTGCGTCTATTGGAACGCCAGCACCCGGTTCACGGACGGAGGCGAGTTCGGCTTCGGGGCCGAAGTAGGCATCTCCACGGACCGTCTGCACGCCCGCGGACCCATGGGGATCCGTGAATTGACCACCTGGAAGTTCGAAATCGTCGGCCAAGGCCAGGTTCGGGGTTAATTTGGGTCGGTTTTCCGTTTGACAGACCCCCTCCCCAAAACCTTTGTTACCCTTCCTTTTGGCTACCGGGGTGGTAGCTCAGTTGGTTAGAGCGCCGCACTGTCACTGCGGAGGTCACGGGTTCGAGTCCCGCCCATCCCGCCAGCCAAAAGGGTTTACTTTCCGACCGGTCCGCCGGTCCGGAAAGGACTGCCCGGACGCCGTCACCTGACCGCCACCCGGCCTTGGCGGGACTGTGCATCCTTTTTGCTTCCCCCTCCGTGCCGAGTGGACAGAAATCACTCACCCATGAGCAAGAAAGTCCTGATCATCGGCGCCGGCGGCGTCGGCAACGTCGTCGCCCACAAGTGCGCCATGAACTCCGAGTCCTTCTCGGAAGTCATGCTGGCCTCCCGCAACGAGAACAAGTGCAAGGCCATCGCCGCCGACGTCAAGGCCGCCACGGGCCGCACGATCCGCACCGCCGCCGTCGACGCGGACGACGTCAAGGCCACGGTCGCCCTGATCAAGTCCTTCGGCGCCGACCTGCTCATCAACGTCGCCCTGCCCTACCAGGACCTCCACCTGATGGACGCCTGCCTCCACGCCGGCATCCACTACGTCGACACGGCCAACTACGAGCCGCCCCACCTCGCGAAGTTCGAATACTCCTGGCAGTGGGCCTACCGCGAGCGCTTCGAGAAGGCCGGCCTCACCGCCCTCCTCGGCTCGGGCTTCGACCCCGGCGTGACCAACGTCTTCTGCGCCTACGCCCAGAAGCACCTCTTCGACACGATCGAGACCATCGACATCATGGACGCCAACGCCGGCGACCACGGCTACAAGTTCGCCACGAACTTCAACCCGGAGATCAACATCCGCGAGATCACCCAGCGCGGCCGCTTCTGGGAGAAGGGCGAGTGGAAGGAGACCGACCCGCTCTCCGTGAAGTGGGTGTATGACTACCCGGTCGTCGGCCCGAAGGACAGCTACCTGCTCTACCACGAGGAACTCGAATCCCTCGCGATCAACATCAAGGGCCTGAAGCGCATCCGCTTCTTCATGACCTTCTCCGAGAACTACCTCACGCACCTGCGCGTGCTCGAGAACGTGGGCATGACCCGCATCGACCCGATCGATTTCCAGGGCCACCAGATCGTCCCGATCCAGTTCCTGAAGGCGCTCCTCCCCGACCCGGCTTCGCTCGGTCCGCGCACGAAGGGCAAGACCTGCATCGGCTGCGAGATCACGGGCGTCAAGGACGGCAAGCCCCGCAAGGTCTTCATCTACAACGTCTGCGACCACCAGGAATGCTACGCCGAGGTGAAGTCCCAGGCGATCAGCTACACGACCGGCGTCCCGGCCGCCATCGGCGGCGCGATGCTCGCCGGCGGCCAGTGGCTCAAGCCCGGCGTCTGGAACATGGAAGAGATGAACCCGGACCCGTTCATGGACGAGCTCAACAAGCGCGGCCTGCCCTGGCACGTGAAGGAACTTCCGGTCGCCTGAACGACCGCCACGTAAGCCCGCTGCAAAGCGGGCTTTTCGTTTGCACCGCCCCCTGACGCTACCAATTTCAACGCCGTGTCCGACGCCCTCACCGATGCCTTCCGGAAAGTCGACCTGAGCCAGGTCCCGAGCCCTTGCCACGTCCTCCATCGCGGCCTGCTGGAACAGAACCTCCGCATCCTGCGCTCCGTGATGGACCGCTCGGGCGCCAAGGTCCTCCTCGCGCTCAAGGGCTTCGCCCAGTTCAGCGAAGCGAAGCTGATCGCGAAGTATCTCGCGGGCACGACCGCCAGCGGCATCAACGAGGCCCTTCTCGGCCGCGAAGAATTCGGCGGCGAAGTCCACGCCTACTCGCCGGCCTTCAAGGACGAGGAGTTCGCCCACCTGCTCCGCGTCGCCGACCATATCTCGTTCAACTCGCCCACGCAGTGGAAGCGCCACAAGGCCGCCGCGCTGGCCGCCGGCCGCAAGATCTCCTTCGGCCTGCGCGTCAACCCGGAGCACGCCGAGGTCGACGTCGAACTCTACAACCCCTGCGCCGCCGGCTCCCGTCTCGGCTCGCTCCGTTCCGAGATCAAGTCGGCCGCCGACCTCGAAGGACTCGAGGGTCTCCATTTCCATACGATGTGCCAGCAGGGCTCCGACGTGCTCGAACGCACGGTCGCGGCCTTCGAGGCGAAGTTCGGCGAGTTCATCCCGCAGCTGAAGTGGGTCAATTTCGGCGGCGGCCACCACATCACCCGCGAGGGCTATGACCTCGAGCGCCTGATCCGCGTCATCACGGGCTTCCGCCAGCGCTGGGGCCAGCACATCCAGGTCTACCTCGAACCCGGCGAAGCCATCGGCATCGGCACCGGCGTCCTGGTCGGCACGGTCCTCGACCTGGTCCATAACGGCGTCGACATCGCCATCATCGACATCTCGGCGACCAACCACATGCCGGACACCTTGGAGATGCCCTACCGGGCCGACATCATGGATGCCGACCTGCCGGGCAAACTCCCGCACACTTACCGCCTCGGCAGCGTGACCTGCCTCGCCGGCGACGTCATCGGCGACTACTCCTTCGCGGCGCCGCTCAAGATCGGCCAGCGCCTGGTGTTCATGGACATGTCGCACTACACCTTCGTGAAGAACACCACCTTCAACGGGGTACCCCTGCCGGCGATCGCCAGCTTCGACCCCGCCCTGGGACAGGTCCAGGTGGTCCGTCGCTTCGGCTACGCCGATTACAAGAACCGCCTGTCCTGAGCGGGGCTAGTTCTTGACCCCCGGGACCAGCCGGGCAACATAGGCGTCAATCGATACCATGAAGACTCGCGAAATCATCATCCTCCTGCTGGCCGCCGCTTTCGGCGCCATCGCCATCGTCACGTGGAATGGCGAAGAAGAGGCCAAGGCCCTGACCGCCAAGGCGGTCGCCGAACTGACCCAGACCAAGGCCGACGCCGCTAAGGCCGCCGCCGACCACAAATCCGCCCAGGAGAAGGCCGCCGCCGCCCTCGCCCAGACCAAGGCCGACGCCGAAGCCGCCAGCAAGCAGGCCGCTGCCGCCCTCGCCAAGGCCAAGGATGACGCTGTCAAGGCCACCGCCGAGCTGAAGGCCAATCTGATCAAGGCCAAGGACGCCGCATCCAAGGCCGCCGTGAAGGCCGCCGAGCTGGAGAAGGCCAAGCAGGTCGCCGACGCCCGCGTCAACGAACTCAACGCCGAGCTCGCCAATCTCCGTAACGGTTCCGAACTCAAGGAAGCCATCGCCCAGCGCAAGAAGGCCGAAGCCGACCTCGAGGCCGCCTCCTCCGCCCTCCGCGAAGCCAACGCCAAGCTGGCCGCCGCCCTCGCCCGCATCGCCGAACTGGAAGAAGAAAACCGCCGCCTCCGCGATCAGCCCCGCGGCACGCCGAATACTTCGCCCAACTACCGCGTGCTCTGAGCACCTGCCCAAGCCGAACGATCAGCCCGACCGCTTGGTCGGGCTTTTTCGTGCCCGGGCGAAGACCTTGCGCAGCTTCACCAGCAGCCCTGGCCGGGCCTTGGCCCTGAGTTCGTGTTCCCATAGCCGCAGGACGTGCCAGCCCTCGCGGAGTAGGCGCCGCGTGTCCCGCCGGTCCCGCGCCTGGTTCCGCCGGAACTTCGCCCGCCAGAAGGCGGCGTTGCCACGCGGGCGCGTCCCATGCTGCGGGCAGCCATGCCAGAAGCAGCCGTCGACGAAGATCACGAGCCGCCGCGCCGCGAACACGAAGTCCGGCCTCACCTGGAAACGTTCACCGCCAGCGGCGCGGCCGCGGACGACCTGCTGCCGACGCCAACCCGACCAACCCTGCGTCCGCAAAAGCTTCGCGAAGGCCTCCTCGGTCGTGAGGTTGCCACGCCCGCGCACCTTGGCCATGAGGGCGCTGCGTTCGGCGCGGGTATAGATGTCCGCCATGTCGTATCATGGATATGAAACAGCCCGGACCGCAAGGTCCGGGCTGGTCAGCAAATTAGCCAACGAAAGAGGGCCGGCTGCCCAGCCGGCCCTCGAAGCACATCGCTCAGGCGATCAGCTCAGTAGTTGAACTGGAGCTGGAGGGCGAGGCGGCGGGAACCCTGGATGATCGCCGGGTTGGAGGTGCTGGTGTTCGAGCGCTCGTCGGAGAGGGTATACTGGAGCTGGAGCTCCACTTCCTTGCGCCACTGCCATTCGAAGCCGAGGTCGAGCTCGTTGACGACCATCTTGGGCGCGTTGACCGCGAACTTGCGGGCGCCGTCGAAGTAGTTCCAGCGGACGTAGGGGGTCAGCTCGGACTGCTCGCCGTACTTGTGGCGGTAGCTGAGGGTGATGTAACCGCCGTTCAGGTAGCTCTGCCCGATCGCGTTGCGGGCGTCGTTCATCTGCGGACCCTGGCCGGTGGTCCATTCCGCTTCGAGACCCCAAGGCTGCGGGTACATGATGAAGTGGGCGGAGGCGCGGCGATCGTTGAAGCCGTCGACTTCGTCACGCTTGTCGGCGATGGTCGGGAACGTGGAAGTGGAGGTGGGCGTAGTGAACGTGCCGACGGTGGTTCCGCCGCTGACGACATTGGTGGTGGTCGTGGTCACCGGACCAGCGGCCGCACCGCGGGTCACGACGAAGCGACCGGCATAGGCGCCGACACCGGCTTCGTACATCTGGCCGCTGGCAGCGACCCAAGGCTTGCTGAAGCGAACGACGCTGTGGACTTCGCCGTTGTTGTCAGCGCGGTTGAGGCCGGCACCGCTGTAGAAACCGGCGGTGAAGACACCGTAGTCGCCGGAACCCTTGAAGCCGTCCTTGACGAGGCTCTTGAACAGGGCGCGATCTTCGGTGTTAGCGTACATGTAGTAGAGGCCCTGGTCGCGTTCGCCTTCGACCGAGGAGTTAAGGGCTTCCGGACGCTCCATCTGGAGTCGGTTCTGAGAGGACTGGAGATTGACCCAGCCGTAAGGCACCTTGGACACGCCGATGCGGACGCGGTGCTCCTTGGCTTCGTCGATCGCGATGTCGGCGTAGATATCGCGGGTCTGCAGGCCGAAATTACGGCTGGTGCCGGAGTCGACGCTGGCGGCGACATCCCACTGGGTGTAGAGGTAGACGCGGCCGAAATCACCGGCGAGCTTGAAGCGGCCTCGGCGGATGATGAGGTTCTGGTTAGGATCGACGGAACGGTCAGCCGGCAGACCACCGGTGAGGTAGGCCTTGTCGTTCATCTGTTCGGTGTGACGGACCTGGGTGTAACCGTCGATGGACAGCTTTTCATACCAGGCGGCTTCCTTAGGTCCGGAGCGAAGGTTGACGATGGCGGCCTGCTCGAGAGCCTGAGCGCGCTCCTCGGCGGTGATGATCCCCTTCTTGACCAAAAGGTCGAGGGCAGGGTTCCGCTCGGCGGCGGATGCGGTGAGTGCGCAACCGAGGGAGGCGGCGGCAACGAGGAACTGCTTAGTGCGGTGGTTCATGAGAAGATGCGAATGCGACGGCATCCTCTCATGCAATTGTTACGGTTTCGTGGCTAACGGGGTAAGACCCCGCAACACCCCTATGGGTTACTTAGCCCAGAAAAGGGGCTAATCCTGCGAAAACATCAGCAAAAACGGGCTTCCAGCTGAGCTCGGTCCGGATCCGACCCGTCGCCACGATCCGGCTGGGCTGCGTCCGGCCGCCTTTGGCCACCCGCGGACCGGCCGGAGCCGACGGATCGAAGACGGGGGCGGGCTGACCGAGGCGTTCCGCGATCCAACGGGCGAGCGCTTCCTTTGTCACCGGATTCCCATCACCGACGTTATAGACCCGCGCACCCGCGGGACCCGCGACGAGCGCCGCGAGGATCGACGACGCGGCGTCATCGCGGTGGAGATAGTTGATGTAGTGATCGACGCGTCCGCCGATGACGCTGTCGCCGCGCCGCAACTGGTCGACCATGTGATGGCGGCCCGGACCGTACAGCCCGCCGAAGCGCAGCACGCGGGCTTTGGCGAAACCGGAATTCAAGACCGCCCGCTCGCCGCCGAGGATCGCATCTGCGGTCGGGGCGCCGCCGACGACGCTCTCTTCGTCGACGATCCGTCCGTCATCCTGACGATACACGCCGGTGGAACTCGTGAAGACAAAGGCCTGCGCACCCGCCGAGGCGGCCCAGGCGAGCGCACGCTTTACGCCGACGTCGTAGGCCAACGCATAGGCTTCCGGTCCGCCGCCACCGGTACTCGCGGCGTAGACGACCGCGTCGAAGCGGGCCGGCAAGGCCGACCACTCGCCCGCATAGAGATCGAAGGCTTCCGCGCCGATACCTTCGGCGCGCAGCTTATCGCGCGAGGCCTCGGAGCGAACGACGCCGAGGACTTCGTGGCCGGCCGCCTTGGCCTGCCGGGCGAATTCGGCGCCGACATACCCGCAACCCAGGACAGCGATCTTCATGGGCGGGCTTCCTTGGGAAGATACGAGGCGACCCACTCTGCGGGCGTGGAACCGGACTTCGCCGAAAGCAGCGCGAGGAGTTCGGCGGCGTCCGCGGCAGCCTGTGC
>Ga0255116_1000146_pt1 | contig 17815 bp, 19 predicted proteins | sample Law_Law_RepC_8h_FD_188476 | JGI IMG/M metagenome (GOLD analysis project Ga0255116, IMG submission 188476) | Freshwater microbial communities from St. Lawrence River, New York, United States - Law_Law_RepC_8h | ecosystem: Environmental > Aquatic > Freshwater > River | place: USA: New York...
ATGCTATATTTATTCAAATGTTCAGTTAAAATGAACAAAATCATTAATTTATTAGGATTAATTGAGACATGAATGAACTAGATACCCTGGAGTTTGGGGAGGTAATCAAGAAAGATCTTGGTTCTGAAAACTCCTCCATGCTGCGAGGCATCTCTATCCTTGAATCCCTAGCAAACCTACGAGAGCCTGCTAGCTTGGCTCAGTTGATGCAAATTACCAAAATGCCCAAGGCATCTTTGCACCGTACATTAGCAATCTTTGAAGAAGCGGGCCTCGTGGTGCGAGAGCCCGGTGGAAAAACCTATGCCCCGGGTGAGCGCCTCTCCCGATTGGCCCTAGAGACACTCTGCCACGACAGTGTCTCAGCGATTCGTCACGGTATTTTGCGTAAACTCGTTACCGATTTAAAAGAAACCTGTAATTTAGCCATCCTTCGTCGGGGAGAGCTCTTTTACTTAGATCGGGTCGAAGCTAATTGGCCATTACGTTTGCACTTGCCCCCTGGCACAGTCTTGCCACCCCACTGCAGTGCGAGCGGTAAATTACTCTTGGCCTATAAGCCTAAAGATGAGCGCACTAAATTAGTAGACACCTTACCCCTTGAGCAATTTACGCACCGTACGATTGTGGATCGCGATGTCCTTCTATCAGAACTCGATCGCATTGCTGCCAATGGCTATGCGGTTGATAACGAAGAATACGTTTTAGGCGTGTCGTGCGTTGCTGTTCCTGTAAAAGATCAGTCGGGTGAAGTGGTTGCAGCGATTGCGATCCATGCCGCTACCGCGCGCTTGCCTCTAAATCAAGCGATGGAGTACATACCGAAGCTATTGCTTGCGGCCGAGAAAATTAGCGCTACCCTCCACTAAGTATGACCAAACCCTCTTATCCGCATCTGCAAAAACTGATTGACGGCGTTAAAACTCAGACAAAGCTGGGGGTGGTTTATCCCCTCAGTGTCCCAGCACTCGAGACCGTTGCGCATATTGTTACGCATCAACTCTGCATACCGGTTTTAATTGGTCCAGAGGAAAAGATCCAACAGCTTGCGAAAGATGCGCAGATTAATCTAGCCGGTATTGAAATCATCAATACGTCTTCAGATCCCATTGAAGCAGCCAAGAAATCCGTTCAACTTACTCGGGAAGGTGTCTTTGGAGCCCTTATGAAGGGCTCTTTGCATACTGAAGAGCTTATGGCATCCGTAGTGAGTCGGGATGGTCTACGAACCCAAAGTCGCATTAGCCATCTATTTTTATTTGATATCACAACATATCCTAAACTTTTGGGTATTAGTGATTGCGTAGTGAATATTGCCCCAGACCTTACCCAGAAGAAACATATTTTGCGCAATAGCCTAGAGGCTTTAGAGCGACTCGATATTAAACCTGCAAAAGTTGCTATTGTTGCTGCTACAGAAGTTGTTAATCCAGCCATGCCAGCTACTACGGATGCACATGCATTGGTGGAAGAGCATCGACACGATGCGATTTATCCAAGCGCCCTAATCGAGGGACCATTTGGTTTTGATAATGCTATTTCTGCAATCTCTGCAAAGACCAAGGGGATTACGTCTTCGGTTTCGGGTGACCCCGACTTAATATTGGTACCTGATCTTCAGGTGGGTAATATTTTGTATAAGGCACTGGTTTATTTGGGAGGTGCCGAGTGCGCTGGCGTGATTTTGGGTGCTAGTGTCCCAATCATATTGACCTCGCGCTCTGACTCTATTTTCTCGCGTCTTGCTTCGACTGCGCTTGCTCTGCACTTAGTTAAAAATTAGTGAATAATCCTCCTACCTCATCTCTAAATAACCATGTTCAAAATATTCTCGTCTGATCCAATCCACGATCCCATTACCAAGGTTGGGCCTGCTACTGAAATAAAGACCACCACTTGTTATATGTGCGCATGTCGTTGCGGTATTCGTGCGCATCTGCGTGATGGCGAGTTGGTTTACATCGATGGCAATCCAGAGCACCCCCTTAATCAAGGCGTCATTTGTGCCAAAGGTGCATCGGGCATCATGAAACAGAAATCCCCTGCCCGGATTACGAAGCCACTGTTACGCAAAGCAGGTGCTGATCGAGGCGCATCAGAGTTCGAGGAGATTAGTTGGGAAAAGGCTTTTGATCTGCTGTCTACTCGTTTGGCTAAGATCCGTGATACCGATCCCAAGAAATTTGCGCTATTCACAGGTCGTGATCAAATGCAGGCCCTCACCGGTTTATTTGCACGCCAGTTTGGCACTCCCAACTATGCAGCGCATGGCGGCTTTTGCTCGGTCAATATGGCTGCTGGCATGATCTACACCATCGGGGGTAGCTTCTGGGAGTTTGGTGGACCTGATTTAGAGCAAGCTAAATTATTTGTGATGATTGGTACCGCTGAAGATCATCACAGCAATCCCATGAAGATTGCTTTATCCAAGTTCAAGCGTAATGGTGGGCGTTTCATTTCTATCAATCCTGTGCGCACAGGCTACTCAGCCATTGCCGATGAATGGATACCCATTAAGCCCGGTACCGATGGCGCGCTCTTTATGGCCTTGATGCACGAGTTAATTGCTGCTAATACCGTTGATCATGAGTTCTTGTCACGCTATACCAACTCTGCGCAATTAGTTTGTCTTGAGCCTGGTCCTGAGGAGGGACTCTTCTTGTTTGATCCCGACAGTGATCCAATCAATACCGATATTCCGCACAATAAATACGTGTGGGATCAAAACACACAAAGTGCCAAGCCTTGCTTTGATCAGACTGTAAAGCCAGTATTGAGTGGTGAGTTTGTCATGGGCGCCGGCCCACATCAAGGCAAACGAGTTGCCCCTGCTTTTGAGTTACTGCGCCGCCAGGTCAAGGCATGTACACCCGAGTGGGCCGCAAAAATTACATCCATACCGGCTGAGCGTATTCGCTTACTTGCAAAAGAGATGGCACATACCGCATTTCAGCAGGCCTTTGAGTTACCAATCGCGTGGACCGATTCGTTTGGTCATAAACACAACACTGTGACCGGTCGACCCGTTGCCTTTCATGCAATGCGCGGGTTGTCTGCTCACTCCAATGGATTTCAGACCACGCGTGGTTTGGCGGTCTTGATGACCTTGTTGGGTACGATCGATCGCCCTGGCGGCTTTCGGCACAAAGCACCCTACCCAAGACAAATACCGCCCAATATCAAACCACCCTCTTCGGAGGCAGACATTAAGCCCAATACTCCGCTGGGTAAAGCGCCCCTTGGTTGGCCAACCCGCCCAGAGGATCTCGCGCTCGATAGCAATCAGCAACCACTCCGCATCGATAAAGCCTATAGCTGGGAGCATCCCCTAGCAGCGCACGGTTTGATGCATAACGTAATCACCAATGCGGTTAAGGGTGATCCTTACTCGATCGATACGCTAATGATCTTTATGGCCAATATGTCATGGAACTCCACCATGAACACCATGGAGGTGCGCGAGCATCTCAATGCTAAAGATGAGAACGGCGAGTTCAAGATCCCGTTTTTAGTCATCTGCGATGCATTTCAATCGGAGATGGTAGCTTTTGCCGATTTGGTCTTGCCTGACACTACTTATTTAGAGCGTCATGATGCGATGAGTATGCTCGATCGCCCGATCTCTGAGTTTGATGGGCCTTGCGACTCCGTGCGCATTCCAGTGTTACCGCCTACCGGCCAATGCAAACCGTTTCAAGAGGTGTTGATTGAGTTGGCATCACGCCTTAAGTTCCCAGCATTTACAACCGCAGATGGTCAACGTAAGTTTAAGGACTATCCTGACTTCATTACTAATTTCCAGACCGCACCGGATTCCGGAATTGGCTTCTTAATGGGTTGGCGCGGTAAAGAAGGTGACAAGAGTATTCGGGGGGAGCCCAATTCTAATCAGTGGCAGATGTATGAAGACAATAACTGTGTGTTTCATTACAGCATGCCACCCGAACATCACTACATGCGCAATTGGAATCAAGGCTATCTCGATTTTGCGAAGGCTAACGCTCTACGTCAGAAGAACGATCCTATTATCTTGGCGGTGTACTCGGATATTTTGCAACAGTTTCGTTTAGCAGCTAAGGGCCAGCGTCCGGGCAGAACGCCACCTGTGCACCTTAAAGATCGCATTGTGCAATTCTTTGATCCACTCCCCTTCTGGTATCCACCCCTTGAGGATGCGGTCACGCAACTCAGCGAGTTTTCGATGAACGCGATTACACAAAGACCGATGGCAATGTATCACTCGTGGGACTCCCAAAATGCATGGTTACGACAGATTCATAGTCATAACTATTTACACATCAATACAAAGACCGCAGTGGATCATGGCATTGAAGATGGTGCTTGGATTTGGGTCGAGTCACAGTGGGGAAAGGTACGCTGTATGGCTCGTCATACTGAGGCGGTTGAACCTGGTACCGTTTGGACCTGGAACGCGATTGGTAAAGCAGAGTCTGCTTGGCATTTAGACCCCAATGCCGACGAGTCTAAAAAAGGATTCTTGCTCAATCACCTCATTACCGAGGAGATTCCTCTGGCTAATAGCGCTGGCACATTCCGTGTGAGCAACTCGGATCCTATCACTGGGCAAGCAGGTTGGTATGACGTACGTGTTAAGTTGAGTCCTGCTGGCGCTCATGAAGAGCACGATACCTGGCCAAAAGCACTCACTGCCATAGTACCTGGAATGATTCATGGAAAATAATATGTCAGCTTCTCCTCAAAAGAGTAAACAACTCGCTCTCGTGATTGATCTAAACGTTTGTGTTGGTTGCCATGCCTGTGTAACTTCCTGCAAAGAGTGGAACACGCAAGGCTCTGCCGGTCCCATGACCGATCAAGATGCGTATAGAGCAAATCCAAGCGGTACCTTTTTTAATCGAGTACAAACTTTTGAAGCAGGTATTTTCCCCAAAATGGATACAGTGCACTTCCCTAAATCCTGTTTGCATTGTGAAGATCCACCATGCGTTCCGGTCTGTCCAACGGGGGCAAGCTATAAGCGTAAAGAAGATGGCATAGTCTTGGTGGATTACGACAAGTGTATTGGTTGTAAATATTGTGCGTGGGCTTGTCCCTATGGCGCACGTGAACTTGATGAAGAACGTCAGGTCATGACCAAGTGCACTTTATGTGTTGATCGTATTTATAGTGAGACCCTGCCTGAGTCAGAGCGTAAGCCAGCTTGCGTTTTAGCCTGCCCTACCAGTGCACGTATCTTTGGTGACGTGCATGATCCACTCTCCGATGCGAGCAAAGCGATTGCCGAGCGTGGTGGCTATGAACTGATGCCAGAGTGGCAGACCAAACCAGCTAATCATTACTTACCGCGCTCTATTACTGAGACCATTGCCGCCGTGAAAGCAGAAAACTAATGCATCCAAGCTTCTCTTTAATTCTTTTTACAAGTATGGCGGGGATGGCTCAGGGGGCGATTGTGAGCCTTGCGGTGCTCAACTCAGGTTCTGATCAATTACCAAGTGAGCTCTTAAACGTTTATCTATTTCCCTTGATTTTGGCTTTACTAATTGGTGGGTTACTTGCTTCCACCTTTCATTTGGGGCATCCTGAACGTGCTTGGCGTGCCATCATGATGTGGCGCACCTCATGGTTATCGCGTGAGGTTTTGGTTCTCCCAGCATTTATTGCACTCACTGCCTTAGCGTATTACTTCTCTTGGCAAGCTAGTGTTCCCAATTGGTTATGGCTTGTTTTGTGCATTGCTTCACTTGCTCTATGGGTTTGTACCGCGATGATCTACCAGTGCATTCGTTTTATTCAGGAATGGGCTCATCCAGCGACGATGGTTAACTTCATTGCATTAGGAATGAGCTCGGGTTGGTTCTTACTTATGGCCGTACTAACGCTTTGGTCGATACTACATCCCAATCAAGCCGTGGTAACCAGTTCCAATATTGCGGGGGTGGCCGGTTTTACTGGCTTCTTAATTCTTTTATCGTTGTCGTTCAAGCTCTGGATCTGGAAACGTAATCGCGGTCTTAAGCCCAAATCTAATTTACAGTCGGCCACTGGTATCAAGACCGGCTTTGTGCGCCAGATCTCAATGGGGATGATGGGGGGTAGTTTTAATACCCGTGAGTTTTTCCATCAACAGAGTAGCTTCTTTGTGGCTAATGTCCGTAAGATTGCCTTCTTTGGAACATATTTACTACCTGTTCTTTTATTAACTATTGTAGTAAGTAACGGTACTCTGAGCGTATTGGTAATCGCTTTTGTTGTGCACTGTGTTGGTTTGATGGCAGAACGTTGGCTCTTCTTTGCAGAAGCCAATCATCCTCAAAACTTGTACTACCAACGAATTAGCTAAACTGATCGCTTAGCTACTTAAATACCGAGCTCACTGAAGTACTCGTGGTGTTCGGTATTGAGCGTTGAGATGCGCCATTCGATAGGCTCATCTTGGATGCCTAGTGCAAGACGCCGAATCATGATCACTGGTGCACCTACTTTTAGATCCAACCATTCTGCATATTGTTTACTAGCTGCTCCCGCACGAAGTCGTTCGCTTGTGCGCACGACAGTTTGTCCATATTGGGCTTGATAGAGCTGATAAATACTTCCCTCGCGTTGCGCAAAGGCGGCTTTGGTCAGCGTCGGAAATTGTTTCTTACTCAGCGTGATGTGATCAACCAAGACACAGGTCTGATCTAAAAAGAGACGATTGACGATTCTCCAAACAGGCGAGCCTTCTTTCATTGCGAGTTTAGTGGCTTCCTCTTGGTTAGCACTAGCGCTCTGAAAGGAAACAAGTTCTACCTTGGGGTAGTTTTTATGTTCGGCATTGTGTTTGACAACATGAAAGAAGTAATACAAAAGTCGTTGTTCATCGTGTTCGGCAACATAGGTACCCTTGCCTTGCCTGCGAATCACAATCCCTTCGGCAACCAGTTCGTCGACTGCTTTGCGCAGAGTACCGATCGAGACCTTGAGTTCCTTAGCAAGGTCTTTCTCGGCAGGTAATGCCTGACCCATGAAGAAACGTCCACTCACCAAATCATTGGTGATCTTCTGTTTTACCTCTTGGTAGGCAGTAATGGCTTTCATTGCTAGGTTGGTCACCCAAATACTGGGTGACCAAGCAGACTACTTAGGCTGACTCATACAAACGGGTCATTACAAACTCGTTATGACCAAGGATTTCAGCAGCGGTTAGTTCACCATTAGCAGTACGCAAGAGCGCATCCAATAGTTTCTCACCCGCTGTATCCATGTTCTCCTCACGACGCAAAATACCAGACACATCCACATCAATATGCTCTGACATCGTGCGAACAGTCTTGGGATTAGCACAAAGCTTAATCACCGGCAGAATAGGATTACCAATCACGTTACCTTGCCCTGTTGGGAAGAAATGAGCAGCAAAACCCGAGGCCGCGCACAAAGTCACCATTTCGGCAGCAGCCGATGAAGAGTCCATAAACCAAAGACCTTTGCCAGTAGGCGCTTCTGCTTTATCCAAAACACCGTCGACCATGCACTTCTTACCAATCTTCTGAATATTGCCTAAGGCTTTCTCTTCGATGGTAGTGAGACCACCTGCAATATTGCCTTTGGTAGGCTGTGAGTCTGAAAGGTCGCTAGTCTTATTGCGCTCGACCACACCTTGATAGCGATCAAACATCATCTTGAACTTGGCTTTGACTTCTGGTGTACGGCAACGTGCTTCTACCAAATGCTCACCACCTGTAAGCTCGGTGGTCTCACCAAACACTAGGGTCGAACCAATTTCATAGAGTTTGTCAAAAGCGTTACCAACGGTTGGATTTGAACCGCAACCTGAGGTCGTATCCGACTCACCACACTTGGTTGAAACCCACAGCTCGGATAAAGGCGCTGAGACACGTTGGGCTTTGGAGGCATGTTTCATAAACTTATAGGCAGCACGGCTGGCATTAGCAATCGTGGTGGTATCGCCATTTCCCTCGATCCAGAATCCCTCTACTGGCTTACCGGATTTTTTGATTCCTTCTACAACCTTAGCAGTCCATTGGGGCTCAATACCAATCACGACTACAGCAGCAACGTTAGGATTACATCCTGCACCAATGAGGGTACGGAAGTGCAGCTCAAGGTCAGCACCAAACTGCAGACGGCCATAGGGGTGGGTAATTTTGACAGTACCCTTAATGTTGTTGGTGACCGCATCGCAGGCGGCGTTCGAGAGGTCATCGAGGGGCAGAATAATCACATGATTACGAATCCCCATGCGACCGTTCTCACGACGGTAACCCATAAAAGTGGCTTTTTTTAAATCGATCATCGTTTATCTTTCTTTCTGTTTATGTATGAGGTAGATGGCTTACCAGCGTTTGGTCTTCACGTTCTGTACATGCAAGTGCTCACCCTTTTTAATGGGAGCAACAACCTTGCCAATATCCACGCCGTATTTAATCACCGTATCGCCGACCTTCAGGTCTTGCAAGGCAATCTTGTGACCAATCGGGATATCACTCTCCGATTTAATCTTGAGGGTGCTATCCCCTTCCATTACCCAACCGGTTAAATCGGTTCCAGAATTGACGCCTTCTACTACGACGACTCCCACAACATCTCCAGGTTCATGTACGACGAAATGAATCATGCTTTCTCTCCTTTAAGGTACTGCTATTAATTATTCCAACGCTTACTAATACCGCTCTTAATTTCTTGTACGACCGCATCGTTGACGGTTACACCCGAACGTAGCGCTTGTGCACGTTGCGCAAAGCGTCGTTGTCCCGGCAAACGAATCCCATCATCGCTCGCCAACATGGCCAAGAATGCCGCGATGCGTTTATTGTAGGTCCCTGCACCCGATAGGCCTGGATCAATCGTGATGAGTAGTTGTCCAAGACGAGGCTTATTGCCTTTCATGGCAAAGAAGGTATCGGCCTCATACGAGAACTGACTACCTGATAAGCCAACCGCTAAGAGCTCAATGATGAGAGCGAGTAAAGCGCCTTTGTCACCACCGAGTGGAACCATCAATCCTTTAAGACCCTCATTTGGATCCGTGGTGGGCTTACCTTCTGCATCCAATGCCCAGCCTTGGGGAATTGACTCCCCTTTCTTAGAGGCCACTAATAATTTGCCACGCGCGACCGCAGATAAAGACATATCAATCACTAATGGGTCTTTGCCCTTCACCGGAAATGCCGCTGCTAGTGGGTTAGTTCCAAAGAGTGCTTTTTTACCACCCGCCATCGGCATCGCAGCTGGTGTATTACCCAAAAGAATCGAGACATAACCGGCGCGTGCGGCTGCTTCGGTGTAATGCCCGGCAACTCCAAAGTGATGGGTGTTCTTAATAGCAACTAGGCCTACGCCTTGTGAATGGGCTAAGCGTACGGATAGGTCGGTTGCTGTTTTAATGGCGGGGAATGCCAAGCCATCTTGACCATCCACTAAGGCCGCGGCTGCTTTATAAGCATGCACCTTCGCTTTGGCTTGGGTATTTACACGACCATGCTTGGCATGCCCAGCGTATTGGGGAACGCGGGCTAGACCATGTGATGCTAGGCCATCTGCTTCTGCAAGAGCCAGAAAGAGCGCGGTATCGGCGGCAGCATCGTGTGCAATATCGGCAGCTCGTAAGCCTTGATAGGCCAGTTGCACCATCTCATTAAATGAATGGCTCACGAATGGTTCTCCAAAAAAATGTTCACTTCGCGAGCAATCATATGGCTCACACGTTCATTACTTTCTTCAGTGACCCCGGCAATGTGCGGGGTCAGAATTAAATTAGGGACATCTTTGAAATGCAATAGGTCTTTGGCAGGTTCGCTTGCAAAAACATCAAGCGCTGCTCCCCCTAAGCGTCCAGAGCGTAAGCGCTCTGCCAATGCGTGCTCATCGACAATGCCACCGCGTGCGGTATTAATGAGATAGGCGCCGGCTTGCATCGTATCGAGAAGAATTGCCGAGAATAATCCTTTGGTCTCGGGCAATAGCGGTAGGTGCAAGCTCACAATTTGGCTTTTGGCTAATATCTCTGCTAAGGGATATAAATGAACGGTGCCGTTCTGGAGTGCCACTTGTTTATCTTTCAGCATCGGATCATAGGCGATGCAATGCAATCCTAGGGCTAAGGCTTTTTGTGCAACCACTCTACCAATGCTGCCAAAGCCCACAATCCCTAAGGTATTACCGGCTATCTCATGGCATTTGGAGTATTTGGGTCTTGGCCAAGCGCCTGAGAGAGTCTCAATACTAGCGGGTGCATAAGCCCGCATAAGTGCCATCGATGTACCCAGCACATACTCGGCTACCGAGTCGGCGTTTGCACCGGTAGCAGGAATGACCTTGATATTGGCTTGTGCACATGCGGGGAGATCAATGTTCTCCAAACCAACCCCTAAGCGCCCCACTACTTTAAGTTGCTTAGCACCCTGGACCAGATCAGCGCTTACCTTGGTGAGATTGCGTACGATCCAGGCATCGGCATTGATTAACCCTGAGGCTAGTTTGGCTTGGTCAGCATACGACTCTGGTTCATAGCGAACTTGGTGAACGTGTTTAAGGGTTTCTAGGGCTTGACGGGAGATAAACTCTGAGATGAAAATAACAGACATATCCATATCATATAGATGACCTAGATTTGGTGCAAGAGGGTTTTCTAGAAAAATTATGGTTAAATAGGCTAGAACAGTTTCGTAATATAAAAAACAATCAGGATCAACAAGGAGATACGCAATGAACCAATATTTTTATCGAAGCTTTACGAAGGTGCTTGGCATCGTCGTACTAGCCACTTTGGGGTTTACTGGTCCGGCACAAGCACAAAGTTGGCCCGATAAGCCAATTAAATTAGTGATTCCGTTTGCTGCTGGCGGTACCACTGACATTATTGGGCGTATTCTGGCGCAGCAAATGGCTCCTATCTTGGGTCAAAACGTTGTGGTTGAAAACCGTGGCGGTGCAGGCGGCAATATTGGTGCTGAGGCTGTAGCCCGAGCGCCTGCTGATGGCTATACCCTCCTCCTCGCCTCAGGCAGTATGTTGACCGTTAATCCTTATATGTATAAGAAGATGTCGATTAATTATGCCAAGGACTTCACGCCTATTTCTACCTTGGTTAGCGGCCCCATGATCATTTCGGTTAATCCAAAGCTACCGGTTAATAATCTCAATGATTTAATCGCGCTAGCAAAGACCAGGAACCTGAACTTTGGCTCTGCCGGTATTGGTAGTCAGGTGCATCTTGCGGGTGAGAACTTCATTACGGCTGCCGGTATTAATGCTACGCACATTCCGTACAAAGGAGAAAATCCAGCCCTGAGTGATTTAATTGCAGGCCAAATTGATTTCTGCGCTTGTAATGTACCTGCCTCAATGGGCTTTATTAAGGGCGGTCAGATCAAGGCACTCGCAGTAACTAGTGCAAAACGCTTAGCGGCTCTTCCTAATATTCCAACCGTGGCAGAAGCCTCTATCCCTGGCTTTGAAAACGTGGGTTGGTTTGCTCTAATGGCCCCCTCCAATACTCCAAAGTTGATTACTGACAAGATCTACGCTGCTGCGATTAAAGCAGTGAAATCGGAGGCGATGCAAAAGAGTTTAGAGCTCAATAGCTTAACTCCTGTGCTCAATACCCAAAAGGAACTAGAGGCTCAAATTGTTTCCGAGTCTGCCAAGTGGGAGAAAGTCATTAAGGCGCGTAACCTCAGCGCGAATTAATTGAAGGTACTGCGTTAACTTACCAAACTAATTTTTAGTATCTCTTGGTACCCAGTCTAGAATTTTTCTAGGCTGGGTATTTTTTTGGTAATTCTATTTAAGCTTCAACCAATATTGTTTCGCCAGGGCGTACCATACTAAATGTCACTGGGCGTTTCTCGATCACGAGTTGCTCATCCTTCATGTGTACCGCAGTGAAGAAGGAAGTTTCTAGATCACCTTCTTCTGGGTAGTCTTCCCGATAGTGAGCTCCGCGCGAGTTCTCACGCGCTAAGGCCGCTTCGACCACCGACTGACTGACGAGGATGAGATTACGTAGGTTCATCCAGTCTTGCCAAGTTAGATTAAATGCGCGATTGGTCTCACCCACCCCCATCGTATGTAATATGTTATCGAGTTTGTCTAGACGTATCCGTGCTGCTTCAAGATCGGCTTGATTTCGCAAGATACCAACTTGATCCCACATACAGGCGGCAAGCTCGTCACGAATAAACTCAATATCACCAGGCGCTTGTTGTAATGGTGCTTGATGTGCAGAAATGCTTTGCTCAACAGACTCGTCATCGTACGCCAGGTGGCTCTTGCCCATGACATACCGCGCCATAGCATCACCAGCGATGCCACCAAAGACTGTAGAGTTAGCCACACCGTTGCCACCAAGGCGGTTAGCACCATGCACACCACCGGTATCTTCGCCAGCAGCAAAGAGACCTGGTAGATCGGTACTGGTGTCGGCTTTAAACACCACACCCCCCATCATGTAGTGTGCTGTAGGTACCACTTCCACAAGATCATTGGCGAGATCAAACCCTGAGTCAGCACAGCGTTCCACCATGCCTTTAAATAACTTGCGCACATTATCAGGACCAAGATGATGCATTTGGATGTAGACGCCACCATTTGGGGTCACACGTCCTGCGCGCATCTCATAAATAATCGATCGAGAGACAATATCTCGGGTTGCACGTTCATTGCGAGGGTCATAATGACCCATGAAGCGTTCTTTATTTCCATTAAGTAGATAACCACCCGCGCCACGTAAGCCCTCTTCAAGTACGGTGCCGGTCATCCGGGTATCTGGACCAGCCAACATACCCGTTGGATGAAACTGCACCATCTCCATATCGCGCAGTGTTAATCCTGCTCGCAAGGCCATGGCCAAGCCATCACAACTTTTATCACCCGAGGGGGTGTGGTACTTATACATCGTGGGCCCGCCACCAGTTCCTAGCAATACGGCTTTAGCGCGCACCATCACAAACTCACCAGTACGCATATTGAGCATTAAGACTCCAGCAAGTGCTTTGCCATCCTGGCTTTTAATTAACTCAATGGCGCGATGTTCTTCCAAGCGATGAATTCCTCTCGCCCATACTTGCTCAGCTAGGCGATTAATAATCTCAATACCGGTGAGGTCACCCTTATGGACGGTGCGATCAAAGGTTTGTCCTGCAAATGCTTTTTGATGAATGGTGCCATCTGGGTTGCGATCAAAGAAGCATCCGAGCTCATTCTCGAGCTCCCGAATACGTTCCACCGATTTGGTCACCAAGGTCCAGGCCAACTCTTGATCCGATAACCACTTACCCCCTTCAATCGTATCCATGAAATGACGCTCAACCGAATCACCCTCTGCCAATGCCACGTTGTAGCCGCCTTGAACCATGCGCGTGCACCCGCATTTACCCAACAGTCCTTTTACGGCAATGGTGATGTGTAGATCAGGATTAGCTTGATGTGCATGCAAGGCTGCAAAGAGTCCTGCACCGCCAGAGCCTAAGACCAATATATCGGTTTGCAGTGTTTGAATACTTGTCATGGTTACACAATCCCTAAACGTTTTAGTACTGCTGCTTTATTGATCGCCACATCGGCTTTCACGTCTTGATAAATGCTGCCACCGTGGCTATCCATTGCTACCAAGAGTGGGCCAAACTGATTAATCTTGAACTTCCAGAGTGACTCTGGATTGAGATCGTCGAGATCTACATCTTCAATCTGATCAATCCACGTAGTTTCTAAGGCTGCCGTGCCGCCGATGATGGCGAGATAAACACCGCCATGCTTTGTAAATGCTGCTGCCGATGACTCGCGTAAGCCACCCTTCCCCACAATCATGCGTACGCCATACTCGTTCATAAGAGGTTCAGTAAATCGTTCCATGCGATCTGAGGTGGTGGTGCCAATACAAATAGGCTGATACCCTGCGGGAAACTCTGCACTGACAGGCACTTTACGCACATTAGGCGCCGTATGAATCACGGCATGACCGCGAAGATCAAACTTCGTTTTACGTCCCCGATCAAACAAATGGATCTGGGTGGCATCTCGGATCCCAAAGAGTGTTTGTTGCAAGCTTACGGTGTCATTGATCTTGAGCTTCCGAATATCAGCTTCGCTAACAGGGGTGGGTAAGTTGTAATGGGCCATGATCTTCCTAAAATCCGTATGCCACACCCTGTGGTGTGATGCTAACCCGCGCACGTCGCGCTGAATGACACTGCATGTTTACAGCAACGGGGTTCATGGTGATATGCGTAGCAGCGAGTTCTACATGGACTGCAAAAGCGGTACCATCACCGCCAAGCCCTTGAGGGCCAATCCCCAATTGATTAACGGCACTGCTCAGTTCCACTTCCAATTTGGCACCCTCTTCATCACTGCAGCGTGTTCCCAACGCTCGGGTGGCGGCACGTTTGGCTAGGGCGACACATTGATCCGAGGTGCCACCCACGCCAACTCCCACAATTGTCGGCGGGCAGGTTTTACCACCGGCGTTCACAACGCTTTCGATCACAAAGGCTTTGACCCCTAAGATTCCTTCGGCTGGGATGGCCATTTTTAAGAAGGAGTTGTTCTCCGAGCCACTACCTTTTGGGATCATCTCAATCTCAATCGTATCGGCCTTGTCCATAAAATCAATATGGATGGCAGGCATTTCAATGCCGCTCGAGGTGTGATTGTTCTTGCGTGTAATGGGATGAACTACGGAGGACCTAAGTGGGTATTCTGTGGTGGCACGTTCGCACCCTTTGCGAATGGCCTCCTTTAGGCGCACTCCATCCACTGTTACGCCTCTACCAATCCAAACGTTGTAGATTGGCAATCCAGTATCTTGGCACAGCAAATTATCTTCACGCTCGGCTACCGCAATATTGGTCACCATGGTGCCCAGAACTACTTGGGCACGTGCGTCAGTTTCGGTGCTCTTCAGTCGATCAATCCCCTGCTTCACATCATCGGGGAGTAATTTAAGCGCGCGGATATACAACTCCTTACATGCGTCCTCAACGTGTTGCAGATTTAGTTCCATATCCGATCCTAATAAAGTAAGCCGTGGGGTGATCTAGCGTGACAAGATTAAGAATAAGCCGCCACATACGAGTGATCCAAGAACTGCCATTTGGATCCATGCTTTCCGTAAGCCCTTCCAAACACCAAACTCAATCACGAGCAAGCGTGTCCCACCGATTAAGTGCAATGCCAAGAGAGTCACTAAAGCCCATTCCCCAAACTTGAAGATGGGGAAGTCGGTAAGTTTGAGGTAACTTGCAAGCTCAGCTTCGCCATTTAGGGCTCGTGAGAGTAAGAAAAAATGCAGGGGCAGAAAGCAGGCCAATAGTAGACCCGATATACGATGCAAATAGTATGCAAAGTAAGACCAGTGGGCCCTTCCCCGAAAATCAAGTTGGCGCGTAGATTTTTGGCTCATGGCTGTCCCCAGACCACACCAATTACCGCCATGGTTCCTAATATGAGTATTAGGGCTGCCAGCAAGAGTGGTAAGGCACGGTTCAGAAAAGCGTTTTGGATGTTCTCTCGCAAGATATTGGCAAGACCAATTGGGGCATGGACAAAGCAGGCAAGCACAAAGATCTCATAGAACAAAGCAAAGGCCCAATTGCCGCGCGTTCTTCCTAGGATCTCATTTGCTGTTAGTCCGTCTTGCACAGCAATGTAGATGATGATGAGATGAACCGCTACACACAGTGCCAGCACCATTGCACTAATACGTTGGTAGTACCAAAGTTTGGCTTGCAGTATTGCCACACTACTCACAGCTTGCCCCATTTACTACCCATCACGGCGGCACGCCCCACAATCTTTTTAAGGCCCGCAATCCCAGCGGTGGGCTCAATTTGTTTGGGGCAACGCTCTGAACAAGTTCCTTGGGTGTGGCATGAGTGACAACCTGCATCGCCGGCAACCGCACGCAGACGATCAAGCTGCTGACTATCACGCTCATCGTTCACTAAGGTCCAAGCACGATTTAGGGCTGCAGGCCCTAAGTAAGACTCTCGGGCAGACACCACTTCGCACGAGGCGTAGCACACGCCGCATCCAATGCACTCAATCCCAGCGTTGGCCAGTTGACGTTCTTCCGAATCGGGCTTGACCTTGGCGAAGTCATCGTGGCGAGTTTGCTCTCCCTTAAAGTAGCCAACCGCTTTACTCATTTTGTCAAAGAACTCGGTCATATCGGTGGCCAGGTCTTTGATGATCGGTAAGTTATCCAATGGCGCAATCTCGAGAGTGTCGCTATCCGCAATCTTGGCCACATGCGTACGGCAGGTCCATCGGGCTTTGCCGTTCACGGTCATAGCGCAGGATCCACACATCCCCACTCGGCAAGCAAAGCGATAGCTCAGGGTTGGGTCGAGTTTGCGCTGGATATAGGTCACAACGTCTAGCACCGTTTGGTTAGCTGCGCGGGGTACCTTGTACTCCACGAAGCCGCCGTCTTGGGTGCCGCGCCAGACCTTCACGTTTAGGATGGATTGGTTCATATGGCAATTATAGGGTTAGACCGTAAAATTTATATCGAATTGTTTTATCACTAAGATAAAGAAAAACTTTATAATTAATCCATGACTAGTATCCGCGTTCTCAAAAACTTCATTGCCATCACCCGCCACCCCAGCGTGGCTGCCGCTGCGCGGGAGATCGGCTTAACCCCCGCTGCCGCGGGTCAGCAATTGGCTCAGCTTGAAGGTGAGATTGGGGTTGCGCTCTTTGATCGTAATAAGCGTTCCTTGGTCCTCAATAATCACGGTCGTGCTCTGATCGAGCCGATTCAGGAGATCATCTCGCGCTATGAGTCCTTAGGCGCAGAATTTAAGTCGGGTTTAAGTGGCTCGCTTACCCTAGGGGCGCTGGTCTCGAGTTTGATGGGGCAATTTGGGAAGACCCTTGAGCAACTCAAGCAGCAATACCCAGAGCTTGAGATCAAAATTAGCACAGGACTCTCTAGTGATTTTTTAGAACAAGTAATCGCTGGGGTCTTAGATGCTGCGATTGTGACCGAGTCACCCTACGCTCTTCCTAAAAGCGTGCAATGGACAACGCTTTATGAAGAGCAAATGATTCTGATTTATCCCAAGGATAAAGATCGTACCGATTTACCCTTCATCCGCTTTGAACCCAAAACCTGGACCGGTGAACTCGTTGATCAAGTGATTCGGTCTAATCGTTTGCAGATTGAGAGCAGCATGGTGGTCAACTCGGTTGAGGCCATCATTGAGTTGGTACGGCAGGGTCTTGGCTATGCCATTGTCCCTAAGCTTGCGAATGTACAGTGGGATAAAGATAAACGCATTGTGATCAGCACACCTACTCGCAAAGCAATCTATCGGCGTGTTGGTTTATTAGAACGCAAGAATCATGGACGTAAGAACATTACCCAAGCGATTGAGGATCACTTTCGGAAGGTCAAGAAAGGGTTGCGCTCTGGGGTGAAGCATTAAGAACTACTTGTCTGTTTCTTTGCTATTTTGTTTTGATAACTTCTTATCTAAATCAGCGAGTTCGTTCTTGTTTAAGCGGTCCAACTCTTCCCTAACGTTAGGGTTCTTAAGCATGCGGATGACCATTTCTTGATGCGTCATTAGTGTTGGATTAGTGTTCATACTAGTATTGTGATGCAAACCCAACCACTTGATCAAGATACTGCGGGTACTCGGTGATTCCGTGATCACTGCCCTCGATGATGAGATGCTTTGCACCAGGGTAATGTTCCACCATCTCATGCCAGTCGAGTAGCTCATCGCCCTTCGCTGCTAATAAGAAGTAGCGCTCTGCATTGGTAATCTCTTCAACCTGTTGCTCTTTGAGTTGCTCGACATACTCTGCTCGCCAATCAAAG
>Ga0255116_1000174_pt1 | contig 16321 bp, 5 predicted proteins | sample Law_Law_RepC_8h_FD_188476 | JGI IMG/M metagenome (GOLD analysis project Ga0255116, IMG submission 188476) | Freshwater microbial communities from St. Lawrence River, New York, United States - Law_Law_RepC_8h | ecosystem: Environmental > Aquatic > Freshwater > River | place: USA: New York...
ATTGTGCTGACTACAACGGGGGCGCTGCCTACCGGGTTAAATGTTGGTCAGGTGTACTACGTTATAAATTCAACGGGTACAGACTGTAATTTATCGGCTACTTATAACGGTGCAGCCATTAATACTACGGGATCTCAATCAGGGGTTCATAAGATTGCCTCCAGGGCCATAGCTGCGGAAGATTACGGTGGCGCAACAGATGTGCCAATTGCCCAAAACTACATATTGGTATCTGATTCCAGCCGGTTTGTGTTTGCTTTTGGGGCCACGGAGTACGGATCAGCGACATTCAATCCAATGCTCATCCGCTGGTCAGACCAGGGAGATCCTTTCAATTGGACGCCAAGCCCCACTGTCGATGCTGGATTTACTTACCTTTCTCACGGGTCACAGATTATTACAGCCATGCAGGCCCGTCAAGAAATCTTGGTGTGGACTGATTCATCTCTTTATTCTCTACAGTATGTGGGAGCCCCTAATGTATGGGCTCCACAAATTGTTGGCGATAACATTTCTATTGCATCAGAAAACGCTGTTGCTTACGCTAACGGCGTGGCGTACTGGATGGGCGTGGATAAGTTCTACAAATACGATGGTAGAACCCAGACACAGAATTGCGATCTGCGCCAATACGTGTTTTCAACCATCAATAAATCTCAATTTACCCAGGTTCTTGCAGGAACAAACGAGGGGTTTAATGAGATTTGGTGGTTCTATTGCTCTGGCACAAGCACCAATATTGACAGCTATGTGGTCTTTAACTACGCAGAAAACCAGGGCCAAGGCTGCTGGTACTACGGCTCAATGGCTAGAACGGCTTGGCTGGATAGCGGTCTGCGAGACTATCCCCTTGCTGCCACCTACGACTACAACATCGTTAACCATGAGCAGGGCGTAGACGATAACACTACGGCGGTAACGTTACCAATTGAAGCTTTCATCACATCTGCTGAGATTGACTTGGAAGATGGGGATAGGTTTGGGTTTATTTGGCGTGTGCTGCCTGACATTACGTTCAGGGGATCGACTGCGACCAGCCCTCAAGTGACGATGTATCTCAAGCCCATGCAAAACTCAGGCTCTGGGTATAACAGCCCAGCATCTGTTGGCGGAGAAAACAATGCTACTGTCACCAGAACGGCCATTCTCCCTATAGAGGAATTTACTGGTCAGATCTATACTCGGGTGAGAGGGAGGCAGATAGCTATGGAGGTTAGATCTACGGCGGCAGGTGTGACTTGGCAGCTTGGCTCTCCACGTATCGACATCCGCCAGGACGGCAGACGCTGATGGCAACTATTGTCACCCGGTTCCTTCGCAAGTTCAGAGCGCCTGCGTTACCCGCATCACCCCTTGAATACATCCGCACGGACGAGGATCAGTTTCGCAACATCCTGCGTTTGTATTTCAACCAGATTGATAGCGCATTTGGGGGTCTTCTGGACACAACCGGGGGAAAGTACGTTAACTTTCCCTACGGGGCATTTTCCTCTAACGCAGATCAAACCGCCACGATCAATACAGCTACCCTGATGACGTTGAACACAACGGACTTCTCTAACCAAGTGTCCATGGGCACTGTAGCTGTTCCGTCCAACAGTAAGATCACGGTGGCAAATGCCGGTATATACACTGCTTTTCAAGATGTTTACATCTGGTTGCGGCAAAACGGCGTGGACATTCCCGGGTCAACAGGATTTGTATCTATCCCCAACAGACACGCTGGAACAGATGGACACACAATAGTTGGATGGAATTATTTCTTGAGCATGGCCGAAAATGATTACATTGAAATATATTGGTCTATACCCAATGCTGCTGTGAGCATCCAACACCTTGCTGCATCGGGTACTCCTACCAAGCCATCAACCCAATCGGTTGTGGCTACCCTTTCATTTGTTTCAGCTTTACCGGTGACTTGATATGGCAACACCAGAAGAACTAGCCGCCCAAAGCGCAAATTATTTAAATACCAACGTGACGCCCAACACGGGCGGTGATCCAAACGTTTATTTTAATGATGTTTCCGGTCAAGCAATGATTGGCGCAGACGGAAACCAGTATTATTTTGCTTCACGAGATTATGTAAACAGGGGTTTCATATCTCAAATGAATGGGAAAGATTATCAATTTTACAATGCAAGATTTTTAAATAAAGATGTCTTTGACAAAGCGCAACAATTTACTGCGCCAGATGGAACTCCTGGTTTTGTTTGGAAAGCGCAAGATGCTATTAATTTAAAAATAGCAAATAGTGAAGGTTTACCTACATATGGCGGCTACGACTTATCTAGTGGGCGTCCGCCAATTGTTGGAATTGGATACCCAAACGCCACGGGAAATGAACACTTAAACACTTTGTCATATGTGTCCATGCCTCAAAAGGTAAGCGATAAGAGGGTAGAGCAAAACTATATCACCAATGACGGGACGGTATCGGGGGCAAATTTCAGCGGACACCGAGGCTACGAGTATTATGTAAATGGATGGCTTGCGGACAGATTGAGGGCGGGGCTTCCCACTGTCAATGCAATCATGCCAATTGTGTTGGAGGTGATTTCTCCAGGCATGGGATTGGGGGCAATTTATGCCACATACTCTGCCTCCACAGCTGCCACTATTCAAGCGTTAACCACCGGGAATATTGAAAAAGGTGTTGTTGATCTTGCAAAGATATATGCCGCAGGACAGGTTTCGGATCTTGTATCAAAAGGGGTAAGTGCTTATATGCCCGTTGCTGAGTTGGGCAAAGTGGCAACAGCCATTTTAGGTAACGCAGGAACAAGCGCTATTGTTGCGGGCATATACGGCAAAGATGTCGGCAAAGCTTTCATTGATGGCGGCATTGCAGCTGGTATTGGTTCCGTTGCCGGGTCAATATCTGGCTTTTCACAGCTTCCCGTACCAATTCAACGAGTCTTTGCCGCCGCAGTCACAACGAGCTTGCAGGGCAAGTCCCAAAAAGAAATGGATGCCGCCACATTGCAAGCGGCAATCACTGCTGGCCTGGGTGCTATTGCAAACGGCCTGGAAGCAAACTCCAAGATCCAAAAAGAACTTGGCCGGGAGGCTACGGCTGATGAATTAAATAAGTTTATCTGGTATACAAACAGAGATTCAAACTTTGACGCAAAAGTTTATAACTATATGGGAGAAGTCAAAAAAAACTTCTCGCTACAGAATGGCTTTGACACATACACCCTGGACGGTGTTGATTACAAGATCTCCGCTACAGAGCTTAACAATTACGCAATAGGCGAAGACTGGAAAAATTGGACTGAGAAGCAAAACGCTGCAAAGCAGGGCATAACAGACCCATATGAGTATCGTGATGTTTTGGCACGCAACGAAGGGTGGGGCGGCGATGCGCAAAAGGCTACAGCAAAGTTAAGCGGCTTTGAAACTCCCGGTGAATACGCAACGGCAAGTACATTGGGCCTTGACTCAATGGCTGAGTATCAAGAATTTCAAAGCAAAGCCGCTCTGTTTAAAGAAATTACTAGAAGAGATGCCACGCCTAATGACATCAAACCGTTTCTTGCAAACATCCCGACAATCGCAGATGCCCAAGAGGTGTTGCGTGAAGTCACCAATGACAAAAAACCAAAAGATAAAGATAAAAAATACGACTACGATGGCAATGGCTTAGTTGAGTTGGCCGATGCCCTTGAGATGCTTAAGGCGGAAAAGGGATTATCTAAGGTCACGCCAAACCCAGACACAATTTGGGGGAAATCTGGCTTAACTGATGCTGATTTCAAAACAAAAGTAACTGACAGCACAGAACAAGAAAAGATTATTTCTTTTCTTAAAGACAGTGGAATGCAATCCAGCCCTGAGTTGGTTGATGCAATTAAGAAAGATTGGTCATTTGATCCTAGTAAACCCACTTCTGGTCTATCTGATGCTGTTGCCAAGTCTGATTCTTTGTACACAGATGCCGATGAGGTAAGGGCGCAATTTAAAGCTGTGTACAACAGGGATCCGAGCGCAGATGATCTTAAGTCATTGCAGAAGTTTGTTGGCCCACGGGATGAGGAATCGACCTTTGCGGCAATAAATGCTCAGTTAGATCCTTTGGTAACAGATTCCAGCGAGGCCAAAGACTTTTTGAAGGGTGTGCTTGGTAGAGATCCTACTGATGCCGAGGTACAAAAGTTTATTGGCGAACGGCCAGAGTCTCAAACTCTTACAGCCCAGAATGCATATGACACGTTGATTGGGTTTATGGATGCAAACGTGCCTATTGGCAGCTATAACAAAGACATTACCTCTGTTGACTTTGATGAAGATTTAGTTGCTGGGCCTGCTGGTGCGCCTAAGCCATTGAGAGCAAATCAAATAGTTGTGGATGCTAATGGTTTGCCCAAGACCATTGGCATTATGGACTTTGCAACCGGGAAGATTGTTCCTGCTCCTCTTTCACTCAATGCAAATGGTGGCTACTACTACATTGCCGATGGAAGAATAATAGGTGTTGATGCAACTGTTTTTGAGCGTGAGTTTGCTAAAAGCAATCCATCAAAATATCTTGAGTTGATGAGTCGGATTTACCCGAAAGATGGCGACATAAACGTTACCAATGAGGCGCTGCGCCGCCAAGGATTTTCCTATGGGCCAAATAGAGAAATAACTACTATAAATGTAGATGCAAAAGACTTGACGGCTGAGTTGGCAAGACAGGGAAGGCCCACTAAACCACTTGATATTGTGCGAATATACGGAGGACTTGACGCCGCCGAAACGGCTATGGGTCTTGAGGTATTGAGACAAATCCCAGGAATGTCCTCATTCCTTGCTGGTGGGGATTCATATGCCAGAGAGCTTGTAAAAGCTATTAATGATGCAAAGAATGATCCCAATTCAGCCCCTGGATCTTCTCAAGTTTTTAAAGACGAACTTCAAAAGATATTTGATAGAAATCCAGGAATTGTTGACAATCCAATTTTTAACGACATAAATGCCATTCTCAATCCACCTCTTAAGCCCCTAACGCCGGTTACCTTAACTCCTGAACCGCCTATTCCAACTATAAACGTAGGCGGCGATGAGTTTCTAACTGGCTTTGAAGACTTTGTAATCATATCCTATGACCCTGCAACAAAGAAAGCTGTAATTGCGCATGACGATGGCAAAGAGGAGACGGTAATACTTCCATATGATGTCAATCCCAATGAAATCATTAAGATGGATTTGGATACCAAAACAATTGAGCCAAAACCTACGCCTACGCCTACGCCTACAGCCGTGCGTCCGCCTGTAGTAATCGTAGGGCCAACTCCTACGCCTGATCGTCCGACTGAGCCAACGCCTACTCCAACGCCAACTCCTACAACTTCTCCCACAACTTCACCTACAACTGCGCCCACAGCTACACCTACAACTTCTCCTACGACTTTACCTACAACTACACCGGAGCCAACACCTAGTCCTAGTCCGACTCCAGTTTCGCCAACACCCACGCCTGTTACGCCCACCCCTACACCAGCGGAGCCCACTCCAACGCCGGTTACGCCTACGCCTACGCCGACTGAACCAACGCCTACACCCGTAGTAACTCCTACTCCCGTTGTAACGCCGGAGCCGTCAGCTACCCCTACACCGACTCCTACGCCCACCCCTACACCGACACCCACGCCGACCCCTGCGCCATCGGTAAAAGTACCAACGCCTAAAACTAGGCAACAAACGGCTGCGGATAAACTGATCGCTGCAATGACGGCTGGATCGCCTGCTGCGATGACTGCGCCAACAACGCCGCCCTTAGTTGAGGCGTCAAACATACTTGACTTTAGAGATCCCCTAAATGTGGGCTTCTTTAGCCAACCAACGCCCGAGAAAAAAGATACCCAAGATCAACCGAGGGTAGTTAAAATTGCCCAGGGCGGCTATATGAATGCGCTTTTTCCCCAGGAAGAAGTTACTATGGACGAAATCCTGCGAATCCTAGAAGGAAGATGATATGACTGATACAGTTGATGACGGCACTTCAATGGGCGACTTTACCTTCGGTGACGGCACCGCAATGGGCGACTTCAACTTTGATTGGTCTGGTGGTGTAGACACATCAGCATCAGACAAGGTGACGCAATACCAAAATTACCTGGATTTTTACAACAATCCTGCTAACTTGGATCTTATTAACGAGGCTCAAGCTGTTGTTCAAAATCCAACAGGCAGGCAAGTTATTGAAGATGCCATCAATACTCTGGGTAATGCTGCCGGGTCGTTCATTAAAAACTACCTGTATGACTCAAAGACAAAGCAGTTTAACGTAGCCGGTATTGCTACGGCTGCTATGGCCCTTAAGGCTTTGCAGGGAGGCGATAAACCACAGTCAAACTCATATCAGGGCAGTATTCCCAACTACACCGCTGTCAGGAAACAGGTTGAATACAACGATCCCAATCGTGTCCCTGGCTCTGCTGGGCGGAGTTACTTTACTGATACTCAGTATGTAACCCCAGGTGGTGTAGATGCCGCAAATACTGCTGCCGCCACCCAAGCGCAAGGCATTTTGTCAGGGTACAGACCTGCTCCGTCCCCATCGGTTAATCCATACGCGGGCAAGTTTAGGATGGCATATGAACCTACACCGACTACCACCCCAACTGGTAACGTTACCACTGATGACGCTTCCGGCGTGGCTGCACTGATGCCAGCACAGTTTGCCCGTGGTGGCGTAGCTAGGTATTTGCAAGGCCAAACAGACGGAATGGCTGACAAGATCCCGTCTTCTATTGATGGGAAGCAAAAGGCCGCCTTGAGTCACGGCGAGTTTGTTATCCCTGCTGATGTTGTCTCTCACCTTGGCAATGGAAACTCTGATGCCGGAGCCAAAAAGCTGTATGAGATGATGTCTCGTGTACGTAAAGCGCGCACTGGAAACCCCGAACAGGGCAAGAAAATCAACCCTGACAAGTTCATGCCAGGGGGGCAGGTTGGCTTTGCTGCTGGTGGTATAGCCAAGTTTCAAGGCGGCGGGCCAGCAGGCACGGGTGTGGTAACTCCCACCATAACTTCACAAGGCACATCTACTGCTCAAGGTCTTTCTACCTGGGCTGGGCCAATGGTGTCTGACTACCTTGGTAAAGGTATGGCTGTAGCCAATACTCCATATCAGGCGTACAAAGGGCCGCTGACCGCTGGTGCCTCAGACCTTCAACAACAGCAATTTGCCGGTCTGTCTGATGTGGCTAAGACGGGATATACGCCTACGCAATTTAAAGGCGGTATCTTTGACACAAATGCTGCCCAGGCGTACATGAATCCATTTCTTGATGTTGCACTCAATCCGCAATTGGAAGAGTTGCGCCGTCAGGGACAGATTACCAACCGGGCAAATCAAGCTCAAGCTACCAAGATGGGAGCATTTGGCAGTTCCGGCTCGGCACTATCCAAAACAGAAGGTGAGCGTAACGTCCTGGATAAGATGCAATCGGCTCTGGGCCAGGGATACAGTACAGCCTACGATAAGGCTATGGCCCAGTTTAACGCCGACCAAACCCGGCAGGCAACAGCAGACCAGAACACAGAAGCATCACGACAGTACGGTGCTAATTTTGGTCTTACCACCCTTGATAAGCTGGGTGCGGCTGGCACGGTTCAGCGTGATATTGAGCAGCAAGGTCTTACGGCGGACAAGAAACAGTTTGAAGAAGAGCGGGAAGATCCGGCGCAAAAAGTTCAGTTCCAGAAAAACTTGCTTGCTGGTTTGCCTATTACAACGACTGAATCAACAAATATGCAGGGCGAGATTGCAAAGATTAGCGATCAGATTGCCGGTCTGACTTCGCTGTATCGATCTTTGCAAGGTCTGGGTCAGGCTTCACCAACACCCACCCCCACTCCAACGACAGTTGCTACACCCACTCCAACCCGTTAAGTTTCTAAGGGAAAGATATGAATCTCGTACAAATCAATGAGCATTTAAAAGACGTTCCCATTCAGAAGCTGATGGAGTATGCCAACGGCAAAGATCCAATGGTTCCTGCTTATATGGCTACGGGTGAGATGCAACGCAGGGAGGTCATGCAGCAAAGAATGGCCGCAAGCCAACAAGCTGCACAAGGCAAACAGCCCACTGTTAAAGAGCAAGTTGAGCAGAAGGCTGGACTGATGGCCCTTCAGGCTAAGCAGCAGGAAATGGCTCAGCAACAGCAAGCTCAGCAGCCTCCGCAGCAGCCCATGCCCGTGCCTCCCGGCATACCCCAGCCTCCCATGCAGGAAGAAGAACAACCTCAGTTTGAGGCCGCAAGTGGTGGTATTGCCCGTCTACCAGTGCGAGATGATATGTTTCGGTTTGGCAGCGGTGGAATCATTGCCTTTGCTGGGGGCAATCAAGTGCCGGTGGTTGAAGAAACAGAAGAGGAAAAACGGCGCAAAGCACAATTCGATGAATCTTATGAACATCGGTATGAATTGCCTACGCAAAAGCCAGAACCTGCTGCCGAGAAGCCGCTGAATCTGCAAGAGATCCTTTCCGATCCATCGGCTAGAAAAGCTGCAATGTCGGTGCTGACTCCTCAACAGTTATCTCAAATCAATGCAGAACGATTGCAAGCCCGTGAATTGGCTGGTGTGAAGGGTGAGTACGGAGAAGAGCAGCGGAGACGTTTAGCCCAAGAGGAAGAGCAATACAAAGCAATGCTCAAGGATCGTGAATTTAACAGGGCGCTTGCTGTGTTAAGTGGCATGGGTCGTGGCGGTCTGGGTGGTGCAGCCCCTGCTTATTTGCAGTCACAAGCGGCTGAGCAATCTGCGGACATTGCGCAGAAGCGCCGTATGAATGAGTTGTATGGTGGCCTTGACAAAGCGCAGCGTGAAGAGGCAATGGGTGCTGCTACCGGCATGACAACTGAGCAAGCTCGGCAAAGGAATTTGGCTGGTACTGTTGGCGGTACGATGTACTCCGCACAAACGCAAGGTCTTGCCGCCTTGGAGGCTGAAGATCGCAGAACAAAGAGCGAGGCTGAACGTCAAAGACTTTTGCTTGCATCTAACGAGAGAATTGCGCAGCTAAGCAAAGACACGCAAGAAAGAATTGCGCGTCTTGATCGTGATTTACGCGCAAGGCTGCACAGCACACCATCGGCAACGCTTGAGTCAGAGATGATTGGTTCTTATATGACAGAAGGCTTAAGCAGGACTGAAGCTTACGAAAGAATTCAGGCTCTTAGGGGCGGATCTAGAGGTGCTTTAACGCAAGATCAAGCTGTTGACAATGTGCAAAAGTTCCTTGAAAGCCCGCTTGGTATGCAGCAAATGACGCAGGAGAAAAAGAAAGCAGAGCAAGCCGGTGTTCCCTTTGATGCCAAAGCCTTCAGAGATAAATTGATTCAAGAGGAAATGGGTAAATCTAGCCGTCCAGGCGGTGCTGCTGGTAAAGTAGACACATCCAATCCCTTGCTGAAGTAAGCCATGCCCACTTTACAAGAAGTCCTTGCTGACCCAAACTATGTAAATGCAAACTTTGCTACCAAGCAAGCCATTTTCAATAAGTATGCGTCACAGGACACCAACTACTCCCAGGCCAATGATGCAACCCGCTTTGCCATCCGGCAAAAGTATGGGGTAGAAACACCCGTAGCCCAGGAAACGCCTACGGCCAAACCTATTCCTCAAAGGACATACGGCGAAGCTGCCAAGGACGTAGGCGGCAAGTTTGTTTCTGGCATTGGGTCGTTGGTACAGTTACCGGGCCAGTTGTATGGCTTGGCTACTGGAGACTTCTCTAAAACTGGTCTGTTAGGGGCCGGTGAGGACATTAAGAAGTACGGAGAAGAGATGCTGTCTCCGGCGCTTAAGGCTAAAGAAGAAGCCAGGGCGCAGAAAGTACAAGAAGCTGAGAAGACTGGGCAGATTGCTGCTGGTGCTACAGCGTTTGGTGAGACTATCAAAGACCCAGCCTTGCTCGTTGGGTTCTTGGTGGAACAAATTCCACAGATTATCCCTGCCTTATTAACAGGTGGCGGTACTGCTGCACTTACTGCAGCCGGTATTACTGCACGGGAGGCCGCTGCATTGGTGGCAAGTGGCGCTGCCAAAGAGGCGGCTCAGACTGCGGCTAAGCAGATCGCTGCCAAGAAGGCTGGTGAGCTTGGTGTTAAGGCTGCTGTTGGTACCGGTGCTGTGCAGCAAGGCGCTGATATAGGTGCCGGTGCATATGAAAACATCTACAAAGAAGCGATAGCTCAGGGTATGTCTGAGCCTGAAGCTGCTCAGAAAGCTTTGGGATTAGCGCGGGCTGCTGGTGCATCTGGTGCTTTGATCTCACTGTTGGCCCAGAGACTTCCCGGCGCACGCACCTTGGAAGAAGCATTTGCTGGCGTACCTGGGAAAACTGGTCGCATTCTGGGTGCTGGTAAGGGTGCTTTGGGTGAGTCCGTAAGCGAGATGGCTGAAGAGGGTGGCGGTAAATTCACCCAGAATTTAGCTATGCGTGAGGTCAATCCTGAGCAGGATCTGCTTGCTGGTGTTGGTCAAGCTGCTGGTATGGCTGCTATTGGTGGCGGTGGCATGGGTGCCATTGCTGGTGCAGCACGGCGTCCCGGCACCAAGGTGGAAACGTTACCACCCGTTACGGGAACGGGGAACCCTCCTACAGACAGTCCAGTTGTAGGCACAACCACGGTAAATGTTGGCGGCAAAGATAGCGTAAAAGTTAATAAAGCGGATGGAAGTAGCGATATTGATGGCGTCCAAGTCACGCCGCCCACAGAAACGGCACCGGGCGAACCTGCTGCCGTGGAAACGTTACCACCTGCCGATCAAGGTGTACCCCCTCCAGCCGAGATCCCTGGTGCGCCTACCGGTGTGGAAACGTTACCACCTGCGGAAGCACCTCCTGCCGCTACACCTCCTGCGCCGGAGGCTGTTGCGCCTATGGAGCCAGAAGCGCCTGAGTTTGTTCCCATTGAAACTGAGCAAACCAAGCCCAGGGGCGTGGCAAAGGTTGAATTTACCCCTGAAGAAAAGCAAGAAATAAAAGAGGTGGAAGCCTCGCTGGTTCAGATTAACAAAGAAATAAGAGAAGCTCAGGCTGAAAATGGAAGCCTGTTTAGTATGCTCAAAGGGAAGCTGGTAGAGCGGCCCGGTGCATTTTCACTTTCCGACATTGACAAAAACAAAAAGAGTTTAAAGCAGCTGTATAGCGCAAGTGGGCAGGGTGTTCTATTAGAGGACATGGTGGCCGATGGCGAATTGGATGCGTTTTTGCCGGGTGAAAATCGTGCAGTTATTAACGGGGAACAAAATGAAAACTTTGATGCCCAAGCGGCAATAGAGCATATTGCCGAAAAACTGCGAAACGGCGATTACAGAACCGAATATGCTGCCGCAAAGCTGAAGACTGCTCAAAATCAAAAAGCAGAGATACAGGCGCAGCTTGAAAAATTGAAATCTGTTCCAAGCACAAACTTAGAACTTAGTGAGATCGCTGAGCAGCCAAAAGGTGAGGCCACAGAAGTAAGCTTAAAAGATCTTGAGGATGAAGCTCTTTCTGCTGGCGTAGATGTTGATCGCTTGAGAGAAGAATTAAGCGACAGTATGCCCAGTGCATCTATTGAAGAATTTAAGGGTGCATATCGCAATGCTTTGTTTGCTGCGACAAGCGGTTCGCAGTCATACACCATTGATAACAGCGAATACACCATAGACGAAATTGCAACATACATCAGCGAAGGATTTACCGAAGATGAAATCAACGAACTTATCGCCCAAGCCGAGGCCGACCAAGCAGCAATTGCAAAAGCTGCTCCAATCGCTAAGCCCAGAACAAAGGGTGGCGGTACTAAAAAAATCCCTCCAGAAGAAAAGCCAACAGTAGGCGCAGGTCTTCCCGCAGACTTGCCAGAGCCAAAAGACTTTATAGCAAAGAAATCCTTAGAACAGATTGCCAAAGAAATAAATGGCATGACCGCCACCCAGCTTGCGCAGTGGGCTATTGATAATGCTCCCAACAGTGCAGCCAAAGCAATTGCTGAAAAAGTTTTTGCGCGGGTTAAAGAGTTGGATGAAAGAGGATTCTTTAAAAAACCTGTAAATGTAATGAACAGGGACGATCTTAAATTCAGAGGAAAATTTAGCTACAACATTGGAAAAGACTACCGTTTCGGATATTTCACATTTGCCGGTTTAAAGAATGGCAAAGAACATAGAGGTACAGGCACAAGATATATAACCATATTGCATGAGCTGTTGCATTCGGTTACTTCCGCAACATTAGACCCATCATTCTTGGGTAAAAAAAGCAAAGAAGCTAATGATTTGCAAGTTGTTCTTGATAAAGTCAAGAAACAAATGAAGGCAGATCAAGCTGCTGGTAGAATACATCCCATTCTTGATCGCATCAAGGTTAACAAAACCAATACCGTAAAAGACATTATGGAATTGGTGTCGTGGGGTTTAACAGACCCAGACTTCCAAGACTACTTGTCCAAGGTAAAGGTAGGCAATACCAATGCTTTGACTCGCATGGTTGAGATATTCAGGAAGCTATTGGGCTTGGATGCCCAGTATGAAACTGCTTTGGATACGGTTGTCAGAACTGCCGACACTATTCTTGACACTCCCTTTGAGCAGATTGAAAAAGAGCTTGGCCCCATTGGTACTAAGAAGCCTGCTGCGCCACCCGCCACAACAAAGCCTGCTGCAAATGCTCCTCCCAAGTTGACTGCGCCTAAAGGGTTCAAGTTAAAAGAAGGCCGCAATGAGCAGGTTGTGCTTGCTGCACGAGAGCTAAAGGCTGGAAACATTACCAAGCAACAGTATGATGAGTATGTAAATTACTACACCCCCGTCAGAGAAATACTTGGCGACAAACTAGAAAAGCCAATTAATGATGACTTGATGCGGTTAATTTTGGTAAACAAGATTCCGCAGAAGAAAGATCCTAAGCTTGTTAATGCCTCTATTGCAGACGGCACAAAAGTTGGCTTGCGAATGGACATTCCTGCGCTGGAGTGGGGAAGAGCCAATGGAGTTAATGGCAGCGTAGTGTCTATCCACGAAGGCAAGCCCGCAACCAATGCGGCGGCTGGAAAGAATATCAGCTACAAGTCGGCTGGATTTTTGAAGAATGCTGTGTTTGCCATCCGCTCTGAAGAGAAGGCGTTTGGTATTGCTCAAATGCAAGAGGGGCGTGCGGGACAAAAAGCACCGCAACAGACTATTGAAGGTACTTGGGTCAACATGACGCCAGATGAAATCTTCAAGATGGTCAAAGAAAAGCTGAACGATCCTGCGTGGTCACAGGTCAGCCTTGATCCATTGCGTCATTCATTCTTTTACGATAGATCGAACACCAAGCCTGTTGTGTCAGCCGATGAGGTGTTGCAAGTGGGTCGTTTTGTCTTGGCTAAGAACGTCAAGTATGCGCCTAGAGAAAAGTTTCTTTACGAAGAAGAAAAATCTTCTGAAGAAAGCGTAGGCGACAAAGTAAAAGCCACGGTTTCTACTGCTTTGCAAAGGCGTGAGCCACTGAATCCAGCAGACTTTAAAGGTGTTCCGCAAGAATTCCTTGACAAAGCAAATCCTGTCTATGCGCCTCAGCATAAGACAATCATTCAGCGCCTTGAGGAAATGAAAGACCGCTTCTGGCAGCGGCTTTCGCAAGGTATTGCTGACCAGTTCCGCACCATCAAAGAGTACAGCGAAGACGCCTACATTCTTGCGCGTATGTCCAAGACTGTGGACGGCGCACTTGAAGGTCTGATGTTCTTTGGTCAAGTATTCAATGACGGTGGCGCACTGAATATTAAACAAGGCACCAAGGGGATGATTGACATTCTCAAGCCGTTAGGTAGCGAAGTTGGCCGCTATCAGATGTGGATTGCCCTGAACCGCGAGGCAGATTTACCGCCAGAAAAACGTACTGTATTTATTGACAAGAAGACGGGCGAAGATGTAATGCCCTATTTGGTTACAAATAGGAACACTCTTATTGATGGGGATCTTGACGGCAAGCCCCGTGAGCAGGTCTATAAAGCTGTGCGCATAGAGATGAACAAGCTGAACCGTTCTGTGCTGAAGGTTGCGCTGGACTCTGGGTTAATTGACTCCACGGCCAATGCAATTGACCGGCTGCGTGAGCGCATCAATGTTGCTCAGAACAATGAAAACTTGTCTGACGCCAAGAGAGAAAAAGAGATTGAAGAGCTTGAAGGCCAGATTGAGGAGTTGAAGAATAACCCAATCGGCTATGAGCGGTTCATTGAGGACATTAACTACATCCCGTTCTATCGTGAAATGGAAGATGGTGACGTTTCCAAGGTAATGACCGCTACCGGCTTGTCAAACCAGCACTTCTCCAAGGCTTTGGAAGGTGGTGTTAGCCCGTTTGCCGATCTGATGGAAAACACTCTGCGTAATTGGAGTCACATCCTGTCTGCTTCTATGAAGAATCAGGCTGCAGCCGCTACGCTGAATGCTGCCGAGAAGCTAGGCGGTGCAGAGCCAAACCTCAAAGTGCCGTACTACATGATTGACGGCAAGGTGTACTACCGCAGCAATGATGAGATGGTTGGCGATGGGTCTGTTCGGTCATGGATGACTGAATCCGGCAAGGGCACAGTCAAGGCGATGGTCGATGGTCAGCCTGTGTATTACCAAGTGCTTGATCCTTTGCTGCTGGATTCAATTACTTCCATTGGGTACATGGGGCCAAAGTCTAAGTTCCTGGATGTGGCTAGGGGATTCAAGAATGTCCTCCAGTTTGGCGTGACTATCTCTCCTGCGTTCAAGATCCGCAACTTGTTCCGTGACTCTATCTCTGCGATGGCTGTCAGTGACCTAAAGAAGAATCCATTTGCTAACGTGGTCAACGGCTGGGCTTTGAGCAACAAGGACAATCCTGCCCATATGTCTGCCTTGGCTGGTGGTGCTTTGTTTAACTTTGGCTCCATTGTTGAGGGAGATCAGGCTGCGCTGGTGAAGCGGCTGATCAAGATGGGCGTCAAAGAAGAACACATTCTGGATACGCCCGCAAAGATTAAGAACCAACTTAAAAAGGCGTGGGACAAGTACCAAGAATTTGGTAACAAGTCTGAATCTGCAAACCGCATGGCGCTGTATCAACAGATGAAAGACAAGGGCTACGGGCACTTGGAGGCTTCCTACTACGCCAGAGACTTGCTTGATTTCTCTATGCAAGGTTCATGGCCTGCCTTCCGCCTGCTGACCCAGGTAATTCCATTCTTGAATGCTCGTACACAAGGTCTGTATAAGCTGGGCAGGGATGGTATCAATCCTACTGTGCGGGTGTTCTATAACTCCATTACTGGTAAGCCAATTGAGCAGACAGATAAGCAAAAAGCTGAGTCCTTTGGAATCGTTACCGGCGCTGTCTGCCTTGCTTCGCTTGCTCTGTACTTTGCATTCAAGGACGATGAAGAGTTTAAAAAGCGGGATGAGTGGGATCGGGATAACTTCTGGTGGTTCAAGCTGCCTGGGATGGAATATGCCCTGCGTATCCCCAAGCCATTTGAGATTGGTGCATTTGGTACGTTGGTTGAGCGCACAGCAGAACAAATCTTTGACCAAGGCTCAGAGGGCAAGCAGTTTGAGCAATCATTGAAGCGCATGATCACAGACACCTTTGCGGTTAACCTGCCGCAATTCTTCAAACCGCTGGTGGATCTGTATGCAAACAAAGATTCATTCACTGGTGCGCCGATTGAATCTGCTGGCATGGAGCGTCTGTCCAAGCAAGAGCGTGCCACTGACACGACAAGCCCCTTGGCTATTGCCCTGGGTGGTTTGACCAAGGTAATGGTTCCAGGCGAGGGGCTATCCCCTGTGCAGGTGGACTACGCCATCAAGGCTTACTTTGGCTGGCTGGGCGGCACGATTGCTGAGACATCGCACTATGCGGTCATGCCGTTCAAAGATGGCGCATATCCTGATACCAAGTGGGTGGACAAGGTGAGTGTTGGATTTATCAAGTCATTGCCATCAAACCAATCCAAGTACGCCACTGCTTTCTATGAGAACAACAAAGAGATCAGTCAGGCGTATGCTGATATGCGGCACTATGCAGAGATCGGGGATTCCGCTAAGGTACTCAAGATTCTTGAAGAGAAGCAAGACAAGATTGGACTCGCCAAGTTCTATGACAAGACGGCAAAGAACATGGCTAAGGTCAGATTGCAGATCCGCATGATCACCAATGACACCTCTATGGACGGTGCCACCAAGCGTGAAGAGATTGACCGCTTGAAGTCGCTGATCTCAATGATGGCTGAGCAGGCAGAAGATACCCGCAAAGCAATGAAGTAGTGGAAACGTTACCACTAATCCCCGCAGAAGCAGGCAATGGCCTCCT
>Ga0255116_1000179_pt1 | contig 16228 bp, 1 predicted proteins | sample Law_Law_RepC_8h_FD_188476 | JGI IMG/M metagenome (GOLD analysis project Ga0255116, IMG submission 188476) | Freshwater microbial communities from St. Lawrence River, New York, United States - Law_Law_RepC_8h | ecosystem: Environmental > Aquatic > Freshwater > River | place: USA: New York...
TATTTCGTCGGCACGGCGGGCACCGCGACGATCGGGTCGACCATCAATGTGGGTGGTCTGAATTTTGGCACCACGGGCTACACGCTCACGACATTATCGCCTAGCGCCAGCTCGCTTAACTTCGCGGCGACGGAGAACGCGATCACGCTCAATAGTCTCAATAACGCCAACGCGACCAGTACCGTCGGCGCCACGATCACCGGCACGGTGGGCGGAAGCGGCAACGTCACCGTCTCTGGCGGACTCGCCGCCGGTCTGGTGGCTAATACGCTCACTTTGAACGGCGTTTCCACCGGCGGCTGGAGTGGTGCTACCACGGTAGGCGTAGCTCAGACGATCGCCCTGTCGGGTTTGAGCCAGGCATTGCTGAACACTTCCGCCATCACGCTGAGCGGCGGCAGTATCACGGTCACTAATACCAGCGGCGCAGAAGCGGCCCTGAACCGTATCGCTAATGCCGCAGCGATCACCTCGAACGGCGGAAGCATCGTCTTCACCAATACGGCGAGCGCTTCGATCAACTACTCTGAAACCCTTGGTAACATCTCGTTGGCGAGCGGCTTGCTCACCGTTACCCAGACCAACGCCAATACTTCGCCGAGCACCCAGACGCTTGCCTTGGGGTCTCTCACGCGAGCCGGCTCCAACCCGACCGCGCAGGCTAACCTTACCGGTGCCAGCCTAGGAGCCAACGTCCAGAACGTCGTCACCATTTCCGGGCAGACCGCCACTACGGCCAGCATCGCGCCGTGGATGACCTACAATGGCTCTGATTTCGCCGCCTACAACGCCACCAACGGGGTGGTCGCCGCCACGTCCACGGCGCTGACCGCCAGCGTGGTGGGCTCTGCATCCACGGACTACTCGGCCGCGAGCGTCACGTTGGGTAGCACGGGTTCGCTCAAGACTCTCAAGTATTCCGGAGGAACCATACTCACCGTCACCGGCAGCGGCGTCACCAAAATAGGAGGCGTCGTTTCTGCGGGGGCCGTTCACGTTCTGACCGGCGGAACTTCTTATCAGTCGTTGGTCGCGAACGATCCGCTTTATTTCTTCGTCAACGCGAATCAGCTGACGGTAAGCGCCGCCATCTCCTCGAACGGCACGACGCCCAACGCGGTCGTCCTCGGCGGCGCCGGCACGCTGAGTCTGACGGGCACGAATACCTTCACCGGTAATATCGTCCTCAATTCAGGTATCCTGAGTTATCTCGGTAATACTGCTGCCACCCTGGGCAATGCGGGGAATGGTATCATCGTCAACGGGCCGGCTACCCTTACCGCCTTGACGACGGGAGGCACGACCGCGCGCGCGATCACCCTCAACAACGGGGCAATCCTCTCATTCACTAACGCCGCCATCGCTCAGACCTACTCCGGCAATATCACCGGCACGGGCGGCATCCTCGTCAATAACACCAGCGGTACGGCCACGACGTTCAGCGGGACTAATACGTTCACCGGTCCGGTGCAGATCAGTAGCGGCACGCTGACCACCACTACGGCCACCGCCCTGGGCAACGTCCTGAACCCGGTTAATTTTGCGAACGTGGCTGGCGTCACCCTCAGCCTAGGGGCGAATACCGAAGTGGGTTCGATCTCCGGCGCAGGCGGCACGGGCGGCACGATCACCCTGGGCGCCAATACGCTCACCTTCGGCGGTAATAATCAGAATACCACTTACGGCGGTACGTTCACCGGGACGGGTGGCATCACCAAGACCGGCGCCGGTACTACCACTCTCAGCAATGCCGGCTCTACTTTCACCGGAGCCGTCAATCTCAATGGAGGCCTGCTTAATGTCTCCGCCTTGGCCGCCACGGGCAACAGTCCGCTCGGAACCAGCACGACGATCAGCTTCGGCGGCGGCGGCATCCAATTCGGTGCCGCCTTCGACCCTTCGGTCCGCACGCTCACCTTCAATGCCGGCGGTGCAGTCTTCGACACCAACGCCCTTACTGTCCGTTTTGATAACGCGGTCGGTGGTTCCGGCGCCGGCGGCCTGACCAAGACCGGCAACGGGACCCTGTTGCTGCTCAGCAACGCGAACGTCTATTCCGGCGGCACGCAGATCAGTCGCGGCGTCATTTCCCTCCTGCCTGGCGTAACCTCGGGCGCCCTCGGTTCAGGCGCGGTGACGGTCAACGCCGGTGGTGCGCTGAGAATCGCCCGCCCCTCGCAGATTCCTGCGGCGGGCGTCACCCTGGTCAGCTCCACCTCAGGTCTGGGTGCCCTTGCGCTGGGTTATGTCGGAACCACGCCCACGGTGACATTCAACGCCAACGGACGTCCTTTCAGCGGCGTGCTGGGCATCGAGACGGTCGGATATAACCTCGGCGCCGACTTCAGCACCCTGGGCGGTGGTAATGCATTCTTAGGAAGCGTCGGCGGCGCGAATGCGGTGACTGGCGTCGCCCAGTCCGCCTCCGCTAATTTCACCGGTACGTTGGCGGGCGGATCGTTCATCGCCGATAGTTCCGGCTTCGCCACCGCACCCAATGCCGGACTTTGGTATCGCCTCGGCGGCGGTGGCGGCGTCCTGAATCTCAACGTCTCTGGTCAGCTGACCGGTGCTGAGGGTAACGTGACTTTTGGCGCCGCCGGCTCCACGGCAGGCACCGACGGCACGGGCGGAACCATCGTTCTTAACCAAGCCAACAGCCATGGCGGCTTCAGCGTGCTCAACTTCGGCCAGACGGTCCAGGTGGGACACGCCGGCGCCTTCGGGACGAGCACGCTGATCTTCAACGGCGGCACGTTGTCCACGGGTTCTTTCCAGCGTTCGACGGGATTCCGTGACGGCGTCGCGATCGCTAATAACGTCAAGATGGCGGGCGACGTTTTCCTGGCGAACACCTTTAACGGGGCTACCTCGGGTGCCGACCTGATCCTCTCCGGTAACATCGGGCTTTCTAATTCGTCGGCGACAGCGAATGTCGCCCGCGTCTTCACGGTGCCGACTTCCGCTTTCCGCCAATCGGGTGGCGGCCTGGTCACCCTGTCCGGGGTGATTTCGGACGGCGATAGCACCGGCAATGGCATCATCAAGGCGGGTGCGGGTCCGCTCAGGCTGAGTGGCGCGAATACCTACACCGGACCGACGCGGATCAACGGAGGCTCTCTTGTCCTTAGCGCGGAGAATCAGATTCCCTCTGGTTCCACGCTCAACATCAATACCGGTATCCTCAGCGTCTGGGAAAGCAGTTTCACGCTGAACCGAACGGTCAACTTCCTCACGACGGGCGCCAGCCTCATCGACGTCGCCGACGGCCGAACGCTGACCCAAGGCACCTCCGGCTGGGCTGGTGAGGGCAGGCTGATCAAGATCGGCGCGGGTACGCTGACTCTCGGCTCGGCCAATACGATGGCCGGCCTGACGCTACAGCATGGCGTCGTCAGTGCTAGCGCGGATAACCAGCTCGGCGCTGGCACCGCTGGTATCATCTTCAATAACGCCGCCGACGCCCTTGCCTATGGCACCGGCGGCATCCCTGTCCTAAGGATCACCAGTTCGTTCAGCACGCCGCGAGTGCTCACGGCCTCGACCGCGGGCGCCATCGAGGTCACGTCGGGTAACACCCTGACGATGACCGGTGCGGCCGCGACCGGAACTCTGAATAAGCTCGGGGCAGGCACCATTGCCCTTACGGTCACGAACGGCTCAGCTACGGCTTGGAACGTCAACGCAGGCGTGCTTGCGGTCAGTAACTCGGCCGGTGCTGCCCCCCTGGGTACTAACAGCACCACGACGCTCAATGGAGGCACCATCCGCATCACCAACACGGGGGCGGCAGATTACGCGACGGGCAACACGGGTACGTTGAATATCAACGGCGGAGGCGTCCTCGCGCTGAACAACACGACGGCATTCAGCACGCAGTTTACGTTCGGAAGCATAGCACGAACCGGCCAAGGCACCATGGTGATAGCGCCGACGGCCAGCCTTGGGGGCACCACTGGCTCACGCGCTAGACTAATCGCTACGAACCTTTTGGGTGCCGCGGTTGCCTCGTCTAACTTCGCTGGGATTATCTCGCCCACCATCGTCCGTCTCGCCGATGCGGCGCCCAATCAGGATGCGGATTTTGTCACGTATAACACCACTAACGGCTTTATTACGGGCACGCCCACGACCTCCGCAGCCTCGCTCACGGGCTCGCAGCCCGGTTCGGTGGGATCCATCGTCGCCGCGCAGTCGCTTTCTGGAGTTAACTCCATCTACGCCTTCAAGACCAATGCTAACGTCAGCGGCGGAACCCTGCAGGTCGTTTCTAATAATACCACCACCCAGCTCGGCGGCATCCTGATGAACGGCGCGGGCGCCGCCGCCCCGGTCATCAGCTCGAATCTCTTCTTCGGGTTGGTGAACAATAACGTATCGCAGCTCAACGGCATCAACTTCGGCGAAGGCGTGGTCTATACGAGCACCGGCTTTACCGGTGGCACTTTGCCGACCCTGTCGGGTTCGGTCACGGCGAATAATTTCACCAAGTTCGGCCCAGGCACCCTTCTGTTCAGCGGAACCAACCGTATCAGCGGTTCGTTGGCGGTGCAGTCCGGCGCGGTCCAGTTCAGCGGCGCCGCCGCCCAGCCGGCGTCGATCAACCTCACCCTCAACGATGCCGGCAGCCTTGACCTCAACGGCGGCTCCGTCGAGGTCGCCGCTTTGGCGGGTTCCGCCGGCGTGGTCACGAATACTTCGGCGACGGCTGGTACGCTGCTCCTGCTCGGCACGAACGCCACCACCTTCACGGGTACGATCCAGGATGGCGCCGGCTCGGTCCGGGTGATCAAGGGCGGTTCGGCCACGCTCACGCTCGGAGGACCCCATGCGTCGGCGAGCAGTAATCCGATTCCTAACCTCAACACCTTCACCGGGGGTTTCGTGCTCCGCTCCGGTCAGGTTACCCTCAATACGCCGACCGCTCTAGGCTTCGCCTCTACCGGGTCCACGGCCTTGGAGCTGCAAGGCGGCACGCTTCTCCTGCAGCCGGGTGGTAATGGTCCGGGACTGGCCACGATCATAGGCCATCCGTCAACCAACGGACTTAACGTCGTGGTTACTGGAACGGGAACGGCGATCAACACCGACAACAATGGCGGCTTGGGCGGCAACGGCATCTTTGACCAGGTCTTCCAGTTCAACTCCCTCACTCTCGGTAATAGCACCTTCAGTTCCAATCCGTCTACCGACCAGCAAAGTCTGCGGTTCGTCGGGAACGTCACGGGCGGCAATGCCTCCGTCATCAGTGTCGCGACCGCGATCGGCAGCACGGGTCGTTCCGTCTTGGAGCTTTCCGGCATCATTCAGGACACCGGTGCCGTCCCGTTCGCGCTCACCAAGGCGGGAACCGGTGCCATCCGTATCACCGGCGGCTCGAGCACTTTCACCGGCGGGACCAATGTCTTGGCCGGCGTCCTCCAAGTCGCCGCCACCTCCGGCAATCCCCTCGGTACGGGCGCCGTCGTCGTTTATCCTGGCGCCACCTTGCGTCTATCCGGTGCCGGCAGCACCGCAGGCGCGGCCTCCCTTGAGATCCTCAGCAGCCCTGCGAACCTGGGGCAGGTGGTGCTCGATGGCAATTTCAGCCCGGACAACACGACGGGCGCCTTCACGGCGACGTCGATGGACTCTTTCCTGCCGGGCGCCGTGCAGATCGGCATGCCGAACTTCTCGGGCACGATCAACCTCGCTACGATCGGCGACGGACGTCAGTTCCTCGGCGCTTTCGGTACGGTCAATCTTGGCAACCAAGGTGCTCAGTTCGTCGGAGCGCTGAATCCCGGTGCCGGCAGCCGTTATCGCGTCGGCGCCAACAGCGCCGCGGCGACCCTGCTCACTTTCGCCGGCGCGGACAACGTCTTCTCTGGCACGAACTCGCTCGAAGTGGGCGCACCGCTCGTGACTTTCAGCTTCGCGGTCGCTAATCCAACCAACGCGACCGGCACCGTCGTCGTCCAGAACTCCAACAATTTCTCCGGCGGAAGCATCGTCAACCGCGGCAGTTCCTTGTTCGTCGAAGCAGGTGGCGCGGAGGCCGGCTCCACTCCGTTGGGTTCGGGAGCCGTCGAGGTCCGGAATGGCGCAGTCCTCCAGTATCGCGGCCCGATGGGGTCGGCCTTCAATGCTCAGAGCAGCGCTAATGCGAACGACATCCGCCTGCGACTGAATGGCACCGTCCGTCTGGACGACACCCAAGGACTTTTCGCTGGTGCCGGGGCGCAAGGTCGCTGGGCTGATGGCACCGGCATCACGCTCGACGGCGGTACTTTTGGCTACAGTGGACTCGCCGCTTTCAATAGCTACGAAAAGGTCGGGGCGATCACCTTGGGTCTGGGCGCCGGAACCATCAACATCAGCCGCGGCGCCGCTGGTTCGGCCGTCCTTGAGGTCGACAGCATCACTCGCGGAACGCAGCGAGGCACTTTGATGGTCACCACTGCCGGCGCAGGCACGCTGACTGCGGCCTCGGCTTTCGACCGTCTCCGCGTCGCCACGGCGATCACCAACGCAGGCTCCACCACCAACGGGGCGGGAGCCACCTCCGGCATCGCACCGGTCTGGATGGTCGATGCGACGAACAATACCTTCCTTAGCTATCAGGGCACGACTTTAGGTCTCCAGTCCCTTCTCGCCTCTGCTCCTGGCGCCGGTCAAGTGGCTTATAGTCATACTGGCACGGGTATCGCCTCCGGCCTGACCGGCGGAACGGCGACCGTCGACGTGACCGCCTCGGGCACGCTCGCGGACAGTCCGAACATCTACGCGCTGCGCCTCGGCAACGTCGCCCTGACCACCGCCACTGCCGCGGCCGTCACGGGTAACTCTACGGCAGGTTCCAATGTGATCACCAACGTGACCACGACGAACCTTCGGGTCGGCCAGCCGGTGAGCGGCACGGGCATTCCGGCGGGCGCGGTGATCACGGCGGTCGGCGCTGATTCCATCACGCTTTCGAATCAGGTCGCCCAGACCACCGTCGGCCTTTCCGTCACGCCCAGCTTCGCGGTCACCCTGGCGGGCGGAGGTCTTATCCTTAATGACACGGCGGCCCAGACCCACACGGTTCCGATTTCCGTTCCAGGCGAGCTGATCATCTACCGTCCGAATCCGGGAAATTTCATCACTCAGCTCAACGGGGCGATTACGGCTACGGGCATCACGAAGTTCGGCGCTGGCGACATGCTCGTCGGTGGGGACAATCGAGGCACGCTGACCGGTGATGTCGTGGTCAGCGGATACAACTGGTTCCGGCTCAATAATCAGTATGTGCTGGGTGGTAGCACGACGAATCCCTACGCGAGCGGCAACCGGCTGATCCTGAACGGCGCCCAGATCTACTCTAACACGTCGCTCTATTATCGCAGCGAGCTCGTCCTGAATGCCGATTCCAATGTCGGCGGGAATAGCACGATTTATGATCTCCTGACGGTCAATGGGTATGCGGGCAACGCGTTCGCTACGCCCACCGTCTATCGTGCCACCAATAACGGCCCTGTCTTCTTCAACGGACTTGCGTTGAATACCGATGTCTCATTTGTGGCTGAAACCGCCACCAACAGCGTCATCAACATCTTAGGTGCGGTCACCGGAACCGGTGGCATTCAGAAATGGGGCTTAGGGTCTTTGCAGTTCGCTGGTCATTCCTCTTCGTATGCGCAGGCCGTCGTCGTCAACCAAGGCAGCTTAATCTCTTTGACCGGCGCCGATCAGAAGCCTTTCGGTGACGGTGCCATCACGGTCAACCCTGGCGCCCTGATCGGCGTATCGAACCCCGCCAACATCGGCACGGGTGGACTGACCATCAAGAGCGACCTGACAGGCTTGGGCGTGCTTAACGTGCAGTATGTCGGCGCTCTGCCGTCCGCGACGTTCTCCAGCGCCGCCGCTGGCTACGACGGCGTGGTCGCCCTCGATGTCGTCGGCTTCAATGTGCCGCTTGATCAGGCGACGATCGCCGGCGGCCGAACCTTCCTCGGTGGCGGACTTTCCGCGCAGAATGCGATTTATAATGCGGCGAGCCTGGGCGCCGGCGCCAACAGCACCTATCGACTCGGCGGTGGCGCGGGTATCCTCTGGCTGAACACTCCTGTCCTGACCGGAGCCAATGCGGTGCAGTTCGGCGCCATCAGCAACGTGGTCCAGGCTCAGTCGATCAGTCCGGCCTTAGGCGGCGGCACGATCTTCCTCAATACGGCTAACGATTACTCCGGCGGCACCACCTTTAACGTCGGGCAGAACATCGAAATCGGTAATGCCGGCGCCTTGGGTTCCGGCACGCTCATCTTCAACGGCGGCGCCTTGAATCCGAACGGTAACCTCGGGCTGAGCCGTCTGTTGCCGCCGCTGACGGTTACCAACGCGATCCGTTTCCTGGGCGACGCCACGATCAATGCGAACGGAGTAAACTTCGTCCTGAGCGGCAACGTCGCCCTCACGTCGGATGCCTACGGCACGGGGCAGGGTGCCGCCCGCACGATCACGGCCGCGAGCACGACCGCCCGCGCGGTGTTGTCCGGCGTCATTTCGGACAGCGGCGGTGGCACGGCGTCCTTCAGCCACCTCATCAAGGCCGGTGCCGGCGTCTTGGAGCTGCGCGGAGCCAATACTTATACCGGATTCACGCAGGTCAACGCCGGCACCTTGGTGGTCGGCGCAGCCGATGCGCTCCCGTCGGCCTCCCATGTGATGCTCAACGGCGGTACGCTCGCCTTCTGGGACAGCAATTACGCTTTCAGCTCCGACCTGACCAGCCTCTCTGCCAGCAACTTTGCGGTCGGCGCCGGACTCACCGTCACGCAGTCGAGCGCCAGCAACATGGCCGGCGTCTCGCTCACCAAGACCGGCGACGGCGTGCTCGTCCTGGGGGGTAACAACAGTTTCGGCGGTCTCAACGTTGCTTCCGGCAGGGTGGAGGTCTCCGCCGACGCCCATCTCGGCGACACCAATAGCGGCCCGGTCACCTTCCAGGCGGGAAGTCAGACCGCTAACGCCGGCCCGGTGCTCCGGATCACGGAAAGCTTCGCGACTGGCCGCAGCCTGACTACCGGAGCTTCGCAGTTCGGCGGCATCACGATCGATACCGGTAAGACGCTCGTGATGAACGGCGCGCTCGCCACGGGTGCTACCTCGGCGATCAGCAAGTCCGGCAACGGCACGTTGTTCCTTAATGCTCTCAACACCTACGTCGCCTTCAACATCAATCAGGGGACGGTGGCGACGGCGGGAAATATCAATACCGCCGCGGCTAACACGACGAATCTGAACGGAGGCACCTTGCTGCTGACCTCCGCTAGCACGACGGCCACCACGCCCGGAAGCGCCGCGAATAGCACGATTGGCCTTGGCGGCGGTGGCCGACTTTCCCTCGCTCCGTTCACCGGCGGTCAGACGACCCTGAGCGCCTTGGCGATCTCACGTACCGCCAGCACCCAAGGCACCCTCCTCATCGATATCGCCAGCGGCTTCTCGCTCGGCTCCGCCGCCGCCAGCGGCGTGCGCGTCATCCCGACCCAAGTCCTAGGCGCCACCCGTGCGTCCGCCGTCATCAACGGCGTGATTTCGCCCGTCATTCTCGGCCAAGGCTCCAACGGCACTCCCTTCCTCCTCGCCGATGCCGGCGCGAACGGGCTGACTCCTTACGCCGCCGGTTCCTATGTGACGACCATCGGTTCGGTCACGGAGACCAGCGTGGCCGGTTTCACCGCGGCGCAGAACGTTTCCTCGAGCCGCAAGACCTACGTCATCCGTACCAACGCGGACCTGACCTCTTCGGCCAACGCGGTGCTTAGGATCACCAGCGTCGGCGTTACGGCTGGCGCCGGCCAGGGCGGCCTCGTCACCTACGGCTCCCCGACCATCAGCGCGTCGATCGTCTTCGATCCTTCGGCCGCTTCCGGTGGTTCCGCGACTTCCGGCGAAGGCGTCATCTACGTCGGCGGCACCACCACGCTGACCGGCAATGTCACCGCCAACGGCCTCACCAAGTTCGGCAACGGCATCCTGATCCTTAACGGTAACACTCAGGTGCAGGGTGCGACGTCGGCCAATGGTTTCGCCGTCCAAGCTGGCACCTTGCGCATCGGCTCTTCCGCCGCGCTGCTCGCCGGCGTCACGGCCTTGAACGTCAATCTCGGCGCGACGGTCGACCTGAACGGCAACACCCTGCGCGTCGGTTCGCTCAACGCCGCGGCTAATAACTCAGGCGGCCTCATCACCAACGATTCGGCCACGGCCGCCAATCTCACGGTCGCCAGCAGCGCGTTCAGTTCCGTCTGGGCCGGGCAGATCCAGGATGGTGCGGGCGTCGTCTCCCTGAGCAAGATGGGCTCGGGTACGCTCACCCTGGCTCCGAATCGCGTCGATTCACCTTTCTCGAACGATAATTCCTTCACCGGAGGGACCAATCTCTTCGGCGGACGCCTGACGGTGCAGAATGTCTTCGGCCTCGGCGGCGCCGCCGGTACGGCGCCCGGGGCGCTCAACCTCTATTCCACCGGCACCGCGGGTTCCACCATCGTGGATCTCACGGCTGATGCCACTGCCGGCGTCGTCAACGGCGTCATCAAGTATGGCAACCAGTCCGGCAACGGGCTCAGCGTCAACGTGCGCGGTCTGGCCGCCATCAACGTCGACCGAGTCGGCGGTTCCGCCGTCGGCAACCTGATCCAGATCGGCGACCTCACTTTCGGCAACCAGATCCTCACCGTAACGGGCGCTAACAGCTACGGCCTGCGCGTCGCCGGAACGACGAGCATCGCCGGAGGGTTCGCGACCATCAGCCCGACCGGCAACGGGCCTTCCGGCCGCATCGAGCTGGCGGGCCTCATCTCCGGCTCGGGCGCCCTCAACAAGACCAGCGGCGCCGTCAACGATCTCCGTACGCTGATCATCTCCGGCACGGGCAACACCTGGACCGGCGGCCTGAACATCATCGGCGGCGCCGTGCAGGTGACGGCCACGTCGGGTACTCCGCTGGGCACCGGACCGGTGCGTATCTTCCCCGGTGCGACACTCCGCATCGCCGGTGACGGTAGCATCAACGCACCCGCCGGACTGCGGACCTATTCCTATAACAATAGCCTCGGCACGGTGACCCTGGACCAGGACTTCGCTCCGACCGTCCTCGGCTCAGCCAACTTTACCTCGACCTACGGAACGGGGTTGCTGCTGGGCCGACCGATGTGGACCACGCCGCTGGATCTTTCGTCCATCGGCGACGGCAAGGCCTTCCTAGCGGTGGGTATCGGCACGGACTCCCATTATTTGGCCTCATCCCTGACCGCCGGTGCCGGCGGCATTTACCGCCTGGCCGGCGGTCCGGGGGGGACGCTCAACTTCAGCGGACGGGACAACGTGCTCACGGGCGCCAATCTGGTGATGGTCGGATCCACCCTGAGCAATATCCTCAATCTCGGCAACTCGACCGCCAACGCCGTGACCAACCTCGGGGGCACGGTCCGTATCCGTAACAGCAATGACTTCAGTGGCGGCACCTTGGTCAATCGCGGCATGTCGCTGGAAATCGAGACCGGCGCCGCGCCCGGAGGCAGCACTCCGCTCGGTTCCGGTCTGGTCGAGGTCTACGGTTCCGTGCAGCTCATGTCCGACCCGCAAGGTTATAACGGACAGGCCTCTTTCGTCAACGCGGCCACCGGAGCGAACGCCAACGCCTTCGTGCTCCGCCCCGGCGGCACGATCATCGTCAATGACCAGCTCGGCCAAGTCGCGGGCGGGGAAGGGCGCTGGGACGACCAAGGCGCTCTCGACCTCAACGGCGGCACATTCCGTTTCAATGGGGTCGCCGGCAACCAGTCTGCGGAGACCATCGGGAATGTGACCGCGCGCAAAGGCGCCGTGCTGCAGGTGGTCCGCACCGGCTCGGGCAGCGCCACGCTGAGCCTCGGCACCCTTACGCGGGCCGACCGCGGCGTGCTTTCCATCGTCACCAGTGCTTCCGGCACGCTGGGCATCCCGGGCTCCACCACCACGAACTTCTTCGACCGAGTCACGACTTCATCGGCCGTAAGCCTGGCCGGGGCCACCCTCGATGGCGCGGGCGTCGTCTCGGGCGGCATGGCGCCGGCATGGATCATCGACGCCTCCACCAATTCCTTCGTCGGCTATAACGCGGGCGGAGGCAATTTCGGCATGAACACGGGTTTCCAGCCCTTGCTCAGCACCGGCGCGCCCACTGTCGGCACTGTCGAATACACCCGCCGTATCACCAGCAACGCCGGCGATAGTTTCACTTCCGACGGACTCGGTACCCAGTTCACGGGCGGCACCGCTACGGTCGACGTGGTCAGCGGGGCGAATGCTCCTACTCTTAGCGGTAATCCTAACATCTATGCGCTCAGGATGGCGCATAGCCTGAACGCAGGTGCCGCCGCCCGCACCCTGACCATCGCCAGCGGCGGGCTTATCTTCGCCACCAATAGCACTTCCCTGCTCGGTGACTCGACTCTGACCGGGGCGCAGGCGGGGATTCCCGCCTTGTCGGTCGATTTCGGCAATGAGGCGTTCGTCTACAGCGCCAGTGGCATCACGGGGACGATCAACGCGCGTATCGCCGCCGCCGCCGGTCTGACGAAATTCGGCACGGGCAGCCTGGTCATCCGTTCCGGCGGCAACACCGGACTCGCCGGACCCGTCTATGTGCAGCAAGGCGCGCTCACGATCAGGACCGGTATCTCTGGCGGTGCGGACACCTCCGTGCTCAACGGGCAGGACATCTATCTGACCGGCAACAACGCCACCCTGATTCTGGACGGTGGCGTGTCCAACAACTCCGGGACCTACTCGGCGCTCGCGGCGGACAGCCGCGCCTCGACTTCGTCGGGAAGCAGCGTGGTCATCCAAGGTGACTCGACCTTACAGACTCTGGATACCGGAGCCGCCGCCACTCAGGTGCGGCAGGCCATCAACGACCTAACTTTCCAGAATTCCGGTCCGGCGCTCGGCGCCAACGGCACGATCACTCTCCGCTTGGGCCATGGTGTCAATGTGCTAGGCACCACCACCCTCATCCCCGGAGCGGTGTTCTTCGTCGGTGATACGGGGTCCCGCACGCAGGCCGGACCCACCCTTTTCGGGCCGGTGACCGGTGCCGCCATGCTTGAGAAGTATGGTAATAGCGGCACGTTCATGGTGCTGGCCAGCGGCGCCAGCGATTATTCGGGCGGCACGCTCATCCATGGCACGACTCAGGGTTCGACCCCCAATATCATCGCTTCCAGCGCGCGCTCGGGGACGCCGTTCGGTTCCGGCGCCATCACCGTCCGTCCGGGCGGCGGCCTGCGTATCCAAGAGAATTCGAATATCGCGACGAACCCCGTCACGCTCAACAGCGACGGTGTGGCCCTCGCTGGGATTTCCGTGGGCTATAGCCGCGGCGCCCTGCCCACGTTCATCACTTCCGGCTCTCCGGCGGCAGGTCAGGTCCTGATTTCCACCTCCCACCCTCTGGGCTTGGAAGCTTTCATCGGACTCGAAGCTTCCTCCTTCTATACGGCCATCGACCAAAGCGCCATCGGCGCCGGCCGGACTTTCTTGGGTAACACCACGCCGGGCGTGCCGTATGTCAATACGCCCTACTCGTTCGCCCACGCTTACCTTAATCAGACGCTCCTTCCTGGAGCCGATAACACTTACCGCTTTGGCGGTGGCTCAGGAGACCTTCTTAATCTTGGCGGCGCCTTGTTCGAGAACGTGCTGACGGGTAGCGCTGCGGTCGAAGTTGGCTGGGGTATCGGAGGTCTCGGCGCCAATGGCGGGTCGACCGTCGGTCTCAACGGAACGGTCGGAGCCATGACGCGGCAGAACCTCACCGGCGAGGTCAGGCTTAACCAAGGGGGCACTTTCCAGCTGGGCAATAGTGGCGCGCTCGGCACCGGCGTCGTGGTGATGAACGGCGGAGCGATCAATGCCTACGCCAACTATAGGATCACGAATGATTTCCGCCTCACTTCCGATTGGAACTCGACGTTCGGCAGCAATCAGACCGTCCTGACCGGCAACATCGACCTATCGCCGGGCGGCGTCGGTGCGACCCGCACTTTCAACACGAATAGCGGCGGCGGCACCAGTCGAGTCGTCTTCGAGGGAGTGATCTCCGGCGTCGATGGCAGCAATTTCATCAAGTCGGGGAGCGGGGAAATCGTACTGCACGGGCTGAACACCTATCGCGGCACGACCACCCAGACTGCTGGTAACGTGTGGTTCAACCGTGACGTGCTGCCCGGTCAGGCCGGACCGTTCGGCATCAGCGATACGCCGATTCAGATCGGCGCCAACGGTCTGCTGCCTGCCGGCCAGCTGACCATCGGTCGCGACCTCATCTTTACGGGTGATGCCGGATTACTGAACCAGGCTTCCTGGCGGGTCTCGGTCACCGGCAACGTGCACGTCGCCGCGGGCACCCTCACCGTATCAGGTCTTCGCGGCGCCGGTGTCGGCCTCGGCGGTATCATGGATCTCCAAGGCGCCGTGACGGGTGCCGGCGCTCTCAGCCTTGGTAAGGCTGATACGACCGCCGACCGCGCCGGCATCGTCCGTCTTTCCTCGCCCAACGCCAACGGCGTCAGCGCCAACACTTACTCCGGAGGAACCACGCTTTCTTATGGCCGGGTGCAGCTTAATTCGGACGCATTCTTCACCGGCCCGGCTAATAATCCGACGAGCATCATCAGCAGTCCGTTCGGAACCGGTACGCTGACCCTCCGAAGCATTAATAACACGGGGATCAACATGCTGACGATGGAGGCCTACGGAGCCGATCGTACCGTGGTCAATCCGATGGCGAGCGCCGATTACTCCATCGCTAATAACAGCGCGTTCCTGTTCTCGGGCCGTTATAGCCTGAACCTCGCCAACAACACGCAGGCCGTAAGGCTCAATGCGGATGGCACGCTCCGCAATCGTACCCTGCAGGCGAACAACACCACCGGCATCACCACCATCGCCTGGGGCATCACTCAGGGCGGAACGAACGGCTACAATATCATCAAGACCGGTGCCGGCCTGCTGGCGTTGGGCGGAACTAACACCAGCGCCAACATTGCCAGCGGTACGCCCGACGCCAACTACGGCACCGGCTTCTTCATCGATCAGGGCATCTTGCGCGTCGCCTCGGACGCTTCGTTGGGCGCCACCGGCGTCACCAGTCTTGCCGCTAGCGCCAATCACAGTTTCGGAACTACCGCTGTCACGTCCTATCCGGCAGACCTCCGTATTCGCGCGACCACCGCCGGCCAGGTGCCGACGCTCCAGATTGCCGCTGGCAACACCTTCGCGACGGATCGTTCCGTCATCCTGACTAGCAACACGGCGGGCGGCGCGAACATCGACACGATGTCGGGCGCCGCGCTGACCATGCGCACGCAGACGCAGGGTGCCTTCACCCTGATCAAGACCGGCTCCGGTACGCTGAACCTGAATCCGGGTTCAGCTCCGTTCGGGGTGGCCGGCGCACCCCTAGGTTCGACCGTTAATGCCCACAACGTCCTGACCATCGGCGGCCTGGCGCAGAATAATTTCACGCTCAATAGCGTGATCAACGGACGCGGAGTCGGCGGCGGCGTACTGGCTACTCAGAACGTCACCGGCAATCCGCTCGTCGCCAACCAAGGCACGGTCAACGTGCACGGCGGTACGCTGCTTCTCAACGCCGCCTCCGCGCAGACCATCAATCTAGGTAGCACCAGCACCTTCAATTACGGCGGCGGCGCTTACGTTCAGATCAATCCCGCCACTACGCCCGTGGCGTTGACCGGTGTCACCACGACCGCGGCGACCGCCCTTGTCACGGTCGCCAGCACGGCGAATCTCGTCGTGGGCATGCCGATCGTCGGCGCCGGCTTCCCCGCCGGTGTCACCGTAGCCGCGATCAACAGTGGCACCACCTTTACGCTCAACACGTGGTCACCGGCTCCACGGCCTCCGGCGGCCTCGGCACCGGTATCAGCACCCTGCAGGCCCAGACCTTCAGCCGCCTGGCGAACAGCAACGGAACTTTGGTGGTGACCTCGTCGAACACCGGCTTGCTGGGCAATGCGGTGGCTCTGGCCGGGGTGGCTACGACTGTCGGCTCCACTTCGGTTTCGGCGACCAGCGTCGCTAGTCTGGCTCCTGGCATGGCGGTATTCGGCCAAGGCTTCCCGAGTGGCGTCACGGTGACCTCGGTCAATTACACCGCCAACACCTTCACGATCAGCGCCAACGCCGACGC
>Ga0255116_1000231_pt1 | contig 14021 bp, 13 predicted proteins | sample Law_Law_RepC_8h_FD_188476 | JGI IMG/M metagenome (GOLD analysis project Ga0255116, IMG submission 188476) | Freshwater microbial communities from St. Lawrence River, New York, United States - Law_Law_RepC_8h | ecosystem: Environmental > Aquatic > Freshwater > River | place: USA: New York...
CATAAGATGCAAAAATATTTCCGGTCGTACTATCTTCCCATCCAGGAACCACAATTGGAATATTCTTTTTAGCAGCTGCAACAATCCAGCTATCCTTAGGATCAATTTCGTAGTATTGCTCTAATTCGCCGCTCAATATAACTTGATACATAAACTCATGCGGAAAGTAACGTTCTCCTTTTGCTTCTGCATCTTTCCAGAACTTTACAATATGTTTTTGCAAACGACGAAACGCTTCTTCTTCCGGAATACAAGTATCGGTTACACGGTTGTAGTGGTTCTCTAATAAATCCCACTCGTCTTGCGGTGTTAAGTCTCTATAATTTGGCACACGCTTGTAATGGCTATGGGCTACTAAATTCATCACGTCTTCTTCAAGGTTAGCACCTGTGCAGCTAATGATCGCAATTTTATCTTGACGAATCATTTCTGCTAGGCTAATACCTAATTCGGCAGTACTCATGGCACCCGCTAAACTCACGAGCATTTTTCCGCCTTCTAATAAATGTGTTTCGTAACCTTTTGCAGCATCCACTAATGCAGCTGCATTAAAATGGCGATATTGATGTTCAATAAACTGGGAAACAGGGCCTTTTGTCATGGTATTTAATTTGTGAGGGCAAAAGTAATTTTTTTAACCGGTTTTCTTTGTTGAAATTTGGGTCATGAGAGTCCTTTTTTTATCCCTAGCGATGGTAGCGAGCATTTTAGTGAGCGCCCAACAAAAACCCTCCGATTTAGACAAATCGCCCATGGATATGAGTTATTGGCCTGCTAACTTTCCAATGCTTAAATTAAGCGGTAAGGCAAGTGGTGAACCTAAAGCCAGGGTCATTTATGGAAGACCACAAAAAAATGGCAGACCGCTCTTTGGTGACATTGTACAGTACAATACCATTTGGAGACTCGGCGCCAACGAAGCCACAGAAATTGAATTTTTTGTGCCTGTAAAAATTGCCGGAAAATTAGTACCTAAAGGACGCTATACCCTCTATGGTATACCAAATGAAAACAGTTGGACCCTCATATTAAATACCGATAATTTTAGTTGGGGTAATTTTAGTTACAATGCTAAAAAAGATTTGTTACGCACCGAAGTACCTGTGATAAAAACACTTGATAGTACCGATGCTTTTACACTCTATTTTGAAGAAACAAATTTAGGAGCAGGTCTTATTATTATGTGGGACCAAGTAAAAGTGATGTTACCCATTTCATATGCTAAAGAAACCGTTACAAATAAAAAGAAATAGAATTTTAATTTTACCCTTATGAAATTAGCTACTAAATATATACACGCAGGAACAGAGCCTGATCCATCTACGGGCGCTATCATGACACCTATTTATCAAACTTCTACCTATGTACAAGAAGCCCCAGGCGTTAACAAAGGATATGAGTATGCAAGAAGCCAAAACCCAACCAGGGCAGCCCTTGAGAGTGCTTTTTCCGACATTGAAAATGGAAAATTTGGACTTGCGTTTAGTAGTGGTGTTGCTGCTACAGACGCTGTTATTACACTGCTTGAACCAGGCGACGAAGTGATTGCAGCAAATGATATGTATGGTGGAACCTACCGACTGTTCACTAAAATATTTGCCAAGTATAATATTGTATTTACGTACGTTGATACCACTGATGTTACGCAAATAGAAAAAGCAGTTTCTAGTAAAACTAAATTATTGTGGATTGAAACACCTACCAATCCACTCATGAACATTACGGATATTGCAGCCGTGTCTGCGATTGCAAAAAAGAACAATATCTTACTTTGTGTAGACAATACTTTTGCGTCTCCTTATTTACAAAATCCATTAGACCTAGGTGCCGATATTGTGATGCACTCTGCTACAAAATATTTAGGGGGTCACAGTGATGTGATACAAGGTTGCCTTGTTATGAATGACGCAGCACTTCGCGAAAAATTATATTTTATTCAAAAAAGTAGAGGCGCTGTGCCAGGCCCTATGGACTGTTTTTTAGTATTAAGGGGTATTAAAACACTTCACCTGCGTATGCAGCGTCACTGTGAAAATGGCGCTGCTATGGCCGCCTTTTTAAGGCAGCACCCTAAAGTGGAGCGCGTTTACTGGTGCGGGTTTGAAGACCATCCGGGTTATAGCATAGCCAAAAAGCAAATGCGTGGTTTTGGTGGGATGATGAGCTTTACTTTAAAAGATGACAGTGTAGAAAATGCGGTAAGGGTTTTGTCAAGTACCAAAGTTTTTGCACTCGCCGAAAGTTTAGGTGGTGTAGAATCTTTAATTAACCATCCAGCTTCTATGACGCACGCTTCTATTCCAAGAGAAGAACGCCTTAAAAACGGACTCTCCGATAGTTTAATTAGACTCAGTGTGGGTGTAGAAGATATTGAAGATTTAATGGCCGATATCAATCAGGCGATTGGGTAATTAAACTTTACTTATTTATAAAGCCAATTTGCTACCAAGTCTATTTAGCTCGATCTCTGCAATTTTAGCGGTGTATTGTAGGTTCACCAAACGGTAGCCAACATTTTCAAAACTCTCTTGTGCCTGGCGCACTTCAATAATAGTTGCTTGTGCCAATTCAAATTTTTGCAATACCAAATCAAGCAACTGAGCAGATAATGCATAATTTTTAGCTTCTGTCTCTAATTGCGCCAGTGCATTACTGTAAGCATTAAATGTTTTTACAGCATTGGTTTCTAGCGTAAGTGCTAAATTTTCTTGTTGGATTTTTGCACTGCGTGTATTGATGGCAGCCACTTGTCCCTGACGTTTAAATACAGAACCATTATATAGTGGCACGCTTACATTCACTCCAAAAAATGGACCATAACTTTGGTTGAGTAATATAAATCCTGCTGCACTTTTATTACTATTTAAATTAAAGCCTGTTGTAGCTCTTAAGGATGGCATACGAAGTGCGGCCGTTTCTTTTTCGATGAGTTGATTGATGGTAATTTGTGTAGCAGCTGCTAAATAATCTGGATTGGAAGGTAAAGTTGCCTTGATATTTTCTAGTGATAAGGTTTTGTCAATTGCAATTTTATCGTCTACTACAATAACGGAGTCAGGCGCCTGGACCATCGATTGTAGTAGGTCTGCTTTGCTTTGTTTGATAATTAAATATTGCGTTTGGAGGGCTTGCTTTTGCTGGTTTAAATCAAGTTTGGCCTGATAGATATCTGCATTGTTAGCAAGTCCTGCTTGTTGTCTTGCTTCTAAAACATCGAATCTTTTTTGAAAAACGTCAATCGATTTTTGAATGGTTTTTAATAATTCTTGCTGACGCACTATTTCATAATAACGAACGCTAACTAGCGCCATTGTATTTTGAAGTTGTGCATTGAGTACATTTTTATTGAGTAACTCTAATTGCGCCAATCTTTTTTGCGTGGTTACAATACGGTTTCCATTATATAATAACATACTTCCAGTAACGCCTACTTGCAAAATATTAGATCCCACATTGTTACGTTGTGTGTTACGATTGGCGTCCGGAAACTTTTGATTGATTGAAATGATTTGTTCGTTATCGGAAGCGTTTAAATTGACAGTTGGAAGTGCTCCAGCAACGCCTGGGTTGTTGTTGATATTACTAATCGCTAATTGGTTTCTAACTAGTTCAACATCATAACTATTTTTAAGTGCAATAGAAATGGCGTCAACTAAAGTTAATTTTTGTTGCGCCCTTGCATTGGTAGCAGCTATAACTACTAATAATATAACAAACCATTTTTTCATAGATTAGTTTTTCTGGATCATTAACCAACAAGTGTTCCCACCTGCATACCTTCTACTACTTTTAATAAATTACCTGGCTTGTTCATATCAAACACAATGATGGGTAATTTATTTTCCATACACAAAGTAAAGGCGGTCATGTCCATTACTTTTAAGTTTTTAGAAATACAATCTTGAAAACCAATCGTTTCAAATTTTGTTGCTGTAGGGTCTTTTTCTGGATCGGCGCTATATACACCATCTACTCTTGTACCTTTTAAAATAACATCTGCCTTCATTTCAATCGCACGCAGTGAACCCGCTGTATCTGTTGTGAAATAAGGGTTTCCGGTGCCTGCGCCAAATATCACCACACGCCCTTTTTCTAAATGTCTAAGTGCTTTACGGCGGATGTAAGGCTCTGCAACCTGCTCCATATTAATGGCACTTTGCAGTCTTGTATACACGCCAATTTTTTCTAGCATCGCTTGCATCGCCATAGCGTTGATTACAGTAGCAAGCATGCCCATATAATCTCCGTGTGCACGCTCAATACCACTATCCGCTTCATTCATGCCCCTATAAATATTACCGCCGCCAATTACAATGGCTACTTGCACACCCAGGTCTACTACTTTTTTAATATCCTGTGCATACTGTTCAATGATTTTTGGATTGAACGGATCGCCATTTCTTTGTTCACCTAATAAGGCTTCGCCTGATAATTTGAGTAGGATTCTTTTGTACTTAGGCAGCATAATGGGTCATTTATATATGCAAATAACCTCAATTTTTAGCCAAGTGCCAAAGAAAACCGGGGCAAAAAAATAGAGGCCCGTTAGGGCCTCTATGTATAAGCAGTTTTGAACTACAATTTAACCTAAAGCTACACGCTTAAACTCTGTAACAACAACGTCGCCAGCAGATTTTAAGTAAGCCTCAACGGTGATGCCACCATCCTTTACAAAGGCTTGCGCTAAAAGGGTATTTTCTTTGAAGAAAGCGTTAAGCTTACCTTCTGCAATTTTAGCAACCATCTCGTCTGGTTTGCCAGCCATTTTAGGATCTTCTTTCATGGTATCAATGATGATAGCACGCTCTCTTACGATGGTATCTGCAGGAATAGAATCTGCATCAACAGCAAGTGGGTTCATCGCTGCAATTTGCATTGCTACGTCTCTACCAGCTTCTGCTGCTTCTTTATTTAAACCTACTAATACACCCATACGGTTTGCACCATGGATATAAGATGCCACAAAAGCAGCTTCTACTCTTTCAAATTTAGCAACACCAATTTTTTCACCGATAGAAGCTAATTTATCGTTGATCATATCAGACACTTTTGCGCCGTTGATCATTACTTCATTTAATTCATCTGCAGATTTTACATTGTTTGCAACAGCAGCATCAGCAATGCTTTGTGCAAATGCAACAAACTCCGCATTTTTAGAAACGAAATCTGTTTCGCAAGAAATACAAACTACAAAACCAGTTTTGTTGTCTGCAGAAGTTTGTGCAATAATCACACCTTCTTTTGCTTCACGATCGCTACGTTTTGCTGCCACTTTTTGACCTTGCTTACGTAACCAATCGATAGCAGCTTCAAAATCACCAGCAGATTCTGTTAATGCTTTACGGCAATCCATCATACCAGCGCCAGTTGCCTGACGAAGTTTATTAATATCTTGGGCTGTAATGTTTACAGTACTCATAATAATTATTTTTTAGGCTTTATGAAAATTGGGCCACAAATCATTACCAATAGGTATTGAACTGATGGCCCAATTGAATTGTATTTTATTTTCCAGCAGGACGACGTGTTCCTGTTGTAGTACGACGCTTAGGAGCAGCACCATCTGCGCTAGCAGGTGCTCTGCGACCACCGCGACCAGCTTCAGCTTGCGCTTCTGCTTCTAGTCTGCGCGCCTTTGCTTCGTTTTCGTTGTTTGATTCTTCAGACTCATCATCATCTTTAGATGCTTGACGCTCTGCTAAACCTTCTGCGATTGCAGCAACGATATAGTTGGTAATGATTGCAATAGATTTTGTTGCATCATCATTTGCAGGTACTGCAAAATCAACTTTATTAGGATCACAGTTGGTATCTACCATACCAAAAGTAGTAATGCCTAAACGCTTAGCTTCTGCAAGTGCAATATGTTCTACACCAATATCTACTAAGAAAAGTGCAGCTGGTAAACGGCCTAATTGCGCGATACCACCTAAAACTTTTTCCATTTTTTCTTTGTCACGACTTAAAGTAAGACGCTCTTTTTTAGTTAAGCTTTCTGCGCTTCCGTCAGCTAACATTTTTTCAATGCTTTGCATCTTTTTAACGCTCTTACGAACTGTATTAAAGTTAGTAAGCATACCACCTAACCAACGCTCAGTAGCATAAGGCATATTCACACGCTTTGCGCATTCGCTCACGATTTCTTTTGCCTGCTTTTTAGTAGCAACAAACATGATCTTCTTACCACTCTTTGCAATTTGCTTAACAGCGGCAGCAGCTTCTTGTAAGTGATCTACTGTTTTATTGAGGTCAATAATGTGAATACCTTTCTTCTCAGCAAAGATGTAAGGTAACATCTTAGGATTCCACTTCTTTTTGAGGTGACCAAAGTGTACGCCGGCCTCCAAAAGTTGTTGCTGTAATGAAGTATTATTTTCCATTGTATGATTGTATAATTTGTTAGAGTATAAGTTTGATTAACGTTTGCTGAACTGATAGCTTTTACGAGCTTTCTTGTGACCGAATTTCTTACGTTCAACACTACGTGGATCACGCTTCAATTGACCAGCTGCTTTTAAAGTAGGACGGAATTCTGGATTCATCTCTAATAAAGCACGAGCGATACCAAGCTTTGCAGCTTCGGCTTGACCTTTAAGGCCACCACCTTGTGCGTTAATTACGATGTCAAATTTACCTTCCACTTCAGCGGTTTTTAAAGGCGCTACTACTTGATTTTGCAAGTATACAAGTGGGAAATAAGCTTTATAGTCTTTGTCGTTTACAGTGATCTTACCTTCACCCTTGCTAATAAATACACGGGTTACAGCTTCTTTACGGCGACCAACTGCGTTTTTTTGTTTTTCCATTTATGTTGGAATTAATGTTTTGTAATTGGTTTAGAATGTAAGTTCTTTTGGTTGCTGTGCGCTGTGTTGATGAGCAGCACCTGCATATACAAATAACTTTTTGATCATCTTGCGACCCAAACGGTTTTTAGGTAACATACCTTTTACCGCTCTTTCCATAATTACTTCTGGACGACGCTTAATTAAATCTTCAGCAGCTTCTTCTTTTTTTCCACCTGGGAAACCAGAGAAGTTGATGTATTGTTTGTCATGAAATTTGTTACCAGTGAAAACAACTTTTTCGCAGTTAATCACAATAACATAATCGCCACAGTCTACGTGTGGAGTGTAATACGCTTTGTTCTTACCACGAAGAACAGCCGCGATTTTTGATGCAATACGTCCTACGGTTTGATTAGTACCGTCAACCACATACCAGTTGTGCTGAACAGTAGCCGCGTTTGCATGCTTGGTGGTGAAATGAAGTTTACTCATAATATTTGGTTTTAATGACCCAGCGCTATCCCGCTGGTTTTAAATGGAGGGCAAAGGTGAGGCAGTAGAACTGATTTACCAACTATTTTGAGGTTTATTTTACGCGAACCTTTATAAAGCATTGATTTTCAATGATAAATTTGAATCATTAAATTAATCATCGAAATATATATTGATTATCAATTAGTTATGAGAGTTCTAAATATCTAATGCTATTTGAACCTGGAGAACATACTTACCAAATGTTGTAATTTTGTAGTCTATGAAGAAAATTGCGTACTTAATTGTCCTAATGGCACTCCTTCAAAATATTGGGCATGCGCAAACATCTCCCACAGGCAACTGGCTTATTTATTTTGGAAACCAGTCGTTTAAAAAAGATTGGCTTTGGACCAATGAAATTCAGCATAGAAATTACAATGCCTTTGGTGATCTAGAACAATTATTGATTAGAACAGGTATCGGAAAAAATTTAACACCTAATAACAACAACTTACTTTTAGGCGTAGGGTATATTCAGTCGGAACCGTATACCACTGGCACCAATATTAAAACGAGGCAAATTGAATGGCGTACCTACCAACAGTTTTTAACCAAACAAAATATTGGAAGGCTATACGTTCAACACCGCTACCGTTTAGAAGAGCGTTTTATTCCTGATAATTTTAAAATTAGATTCCGCTATTTTTTAGGTTTGAATATTCCCATTAGCAAAAAAGAAATGGGGGCTAAAACTTGGTATGCATCTATGTATAATGAGATATTTATGCATACCGCATCTACTTTATTTGACAGAAATAGAGTGTATGGCGCCATTGGGTATCAAGTAGGCCCGGCCATTAAATTAGAACTTGGGCTGATGCAGCAAATTCAACAAAACAAAAGTCGTACCCAATTTCAATTGGTGGTGTTTAATAATTTACCATTGTAACTATGTACCTCAAATTTAAACCACAATCTCTTTTTACAGGACTTGAAATCATTGATGGCTACAATACTGTTGTTGTTACAACAAATGATGGAACCATTGTAGACCTTGTCCCTGCATCACAAGCAGGAGAAGACTGCAAAATATTAGAAGGTATTTTATCACCCGGCTTTATTAATGCGCATTGCCACTTAGAATTATCGCATTTAAAAGGCGCTATTCCAACGGAAACTGGTTTATCAGAATTTGTAAAACAAATTGTACCCAAACGCGCGGCGCCTCAGGAAATAATTGAAGCAGCTATCGAAGCTGCAGAAAATGAAATGTACAATAATGGTATTGTGGCAGTAGGTGATATTTGTAACACAGCAGATACGATTGCCGCAAAAACAAAAAGTAAATTAGCTTATTATAATTTTGTAGAAATATATGGTTTAGATCCATTACTTGCTGCTCAAAAAATGAATGAAGGACTTTTGTTGCAGGCGCAATATGAGGCAGTACATTTAAAAGCGGTGGTAGTACCGCACGCACCATACTCTGTTCCATCAGCGTTACTTCAATTACTAGCAGAAAAATACGGATCACATACCGTTAGCATGCACAACCAAGAAACAAAAGCAGAAAACGATTTTTTTGAAAATAAAATAGGAGCGTTTGTAGATATGTATGCAAGAGTAGGGGTTGATTTGAATTTTTTTACGCCAACAAAAACGACCAGCTTGCAATCGGTGCTTCCTTATTTAAAAGATGCTGCAAAAACAATTTGGGTGCACAATAGTTTTACTTCAGAATCAGATATTAAAGCCGTACAAGCGACTAACACAGATGCTTATTGGTGCTTGTGCCCTAGCGCCAACCAGTACATCGAAAACACCATGCCACCCGTTCAATTACTACGCGAGCAACATGCAAATATTATTATAGGAACAGATAGCTATGCCAGCAACTGGTCATTAAATATGTTGGATGAATTAAAAAGGATTCAGACGCATAATGCGCAAATACCACTTGCAGAAATGCTAACCTGGATTACAAGTAATGGTGCGCGTGCCCTTCAAATGGAGGACAAACTTGGCAGCATTGAAATTGGAAAAAAGCCAGGGCTTGTATTAATCGAAAATCTTTCGGACCTACATCAATTAATAAGTAGTAGTTCTGCTAAGCGCCTACTTTAAAATTACCTATGACAATTAAGAAAATTATTTACTGCGCATTTTTGTTATTACTAATTGGTATCAATAAACTTGTAGCCCAAGAATCAATCTTAACGGGAAAGGTAGTAGACACAAAACAACTGGCATTAAAATCTGCTAACGTTCAACTTTTTGATAGCACTGGAACAAAAGTCACAACAACGATGACTGATTCTTCCGGAAATTTTTCTTTTAAAAAGTTGATTCCTAAGGGATCATTTTTAGTTGTATCCTATATTCAATACGGATCAAGAACTGTTTTTATTCCTACAATAGAAAAAACAATTAATCTAGGAAAAATTATTTTATCTCCGGATCAATACTCCCTTACAGATGTGGTCGTAAAAGGTAAAAAATCACCTATCAATTTTAAAGTGGACAAGCAGGTATTTAAAGCCAGCCAATTTGCAAACGCTGCTAATGGAAATGCCATTGATGTAATAAAAAACGTACCCGGTGTTGCCGTAAACGGGCAAGGAGAAATAAGCTTACGGGGCTCTAGCAGTTTTCAAGTAATGATTAATGGAAAGCCAACAATGGGAGACCCTAGTTTTGTGTTGGCTCAACTTCCTGCAGGGTCCATAGAAAGTATTGAACTAATCACAAGCCCTGGTGCCACTTATGATGCAGACGGGAAAAGTGGAATTATTCAAATCATAACTAAAACAAATGTTGAAGAGGGCTGGATGATGCAATCAAGTGTTATGTTTGGAGCACCTCCTTTACATGATTTTGGTAACCAAAGATATGCTTCACCGCAGCGGGGTTCTTTTGACATAACTGCTGGATTAAGAAAAAATAGTTGGGATATAAACCTAGGTTTCAATCACCTAAGAAATGATATCGCAGGATATAGAGAAGGAGATGTAAACACCACTATCAATGGAATATTTACCAGTTTTCCTTCGGAGGGTGAACGCAGTTTTAAAAGATATAATACGGGTGGGCGCATTACCATTGGGTATGATACAAAATCAGGTAGCAGATGGGAAGCAGGTGCATTTATTGGCAAAAGGTTTCAAAGCCGGGTTGCAGATTTATTGTACAAGGTTTCTCACTTAACAGTTGCTTCAGGCGCTATAACGCGTTTCAATTATTACAATCAAAATACGCAGGATAAAGAAGGGATATTTTCACTTGTAAATATGGGATATGATCATAAAATTTCTAGCCAATCCAGTATCAATTTTTCATTGCAATATGAAGGTGCTAATTTATCTGGCTTAACAACAAATAAAAATTACAACAACGAAACTAAAAGTTTATTATTTCAGCAAACAAATAACCCAAGTACCAATCCACTCGACGCCATTAGATTTAAAACAGATTATTCGTTAAAAGTTGATGGTAAAACTATCAACATGGGTTATCAATTACGTATTGACAAGCAAAATGGCGTATTTGATTACAGGTATCAAAATATGGGTATGCCAGGTTTTGTTATAGACCCTTTATTTTCTAGTAGCATCAAAGTGGAAAATAATATCCATGCAGGCTATATACAATTCAATGAAAAGAAAAATAGAACATTTACTCAATTTGGATTAAGAGCAGAGAATCTTTCGAGAACCTTAACATTTGCAGGCAACAGCAATTCTAATGCCCTTCAACTACTTAGCCTATTTCCTAGTTATATTATCAGACATGATCTAAAACAAAATTTAGTAGTAAAAACGACTTATTCCCGCAGGGTGAAAAGAACAAATAATTTTGAATTAAATCCACTTCCTGAAAGAGAACACTCAGAAACCCTCGAACAAGGAGATCCTAACTTACTTCCAGAACTAACCGGACTTTTTGAATTAGGCATAGAGAAAAAAATGCAGCAGGGTAGTTTTTTCATGACTTTGTATTTCCAGGATATTAAAAATCCGATTCAAAGAGTTAATAAAGTATTTAATGATACGATACTAAATAGGGTATTTACAAATGCTACAAAAGCTGTTCAGGTAGGATTAGACATGAATTTGTCAAACAGGATTACTCCATTTTGGGAGTCTGTCATTGGAGGAAATATTTATAATTATAAAATTAGTGGCTCCATTTTTAATGGTGCAATAAAAGTGAACAACGCCAGTTGGATATATAGTATTAATACCTCACAAACATTTACACTTACAAAAAGTTTAGTGATACAAGCTTCCATTAATTATTTATCAAACAGGGTAACAGCACAGGGAGAAGATGGCCCTTTTCTTACCCCGCATTTGTCATTTAAAAAAACGACACAAGACCAGCGCTGGTCTTTTCAAATGCAGTGGCTTAATATAGATATGGGGGCAAATGTATCCAACAGACAAAGAATAACAACAAGAGGTGCCGATTTTTATACCTCAACAAACTATTTATATGAAACTGATCAACTACAGTTTTCATGTAGCTATAATCTTCGAAAAAAGAATAGAAAAATAACGCTGCCTACTAGTGAAATTGCTGAGAAAGAATTTTAATGCAAGACTGCTTGTAAGATAGGTAAAGATTTTATTTCATTAAACTTTTTGTAATGCCAACTCAAAGAGAGCTGAAATAATTCGAGGATTTTTTTTCGGTGGGCGCCATTTAACTCAATCGTTTCTAAATTATTATAAAACTGAAGGGTCATAAAATTAGACGCCGTTTGCGCCTCCACGCCTTCTAAAAAATAGGGATGCGCTGGTTTTTCTCCCACAAATTGGCCATCTTTGACATCTAGAAAAGGGGTCTCCAAACTACACTTTCCTTGCAGTCCAAAGCCAAGCGTTTCACTCAAATGAATTAAAAAATAAATGGGCAAATTACTCACTAGCACTGGCCCGCCTTTGTCTAATTGCTTGAGGGTGTCTTCAATTAAATAAAATAATTCGGGGTGTGGTTCGGGCTGTAAAATTTGTTGCAAAATTTCTACAATATAAGTAGCCACTGCGTTTCGGACCACATTGGAATAAACCTCCTGATATACATAACCCCAATTAGCCTCCTTTAAAATTTGCATCGCTTTTAAAGGACTGTGATACGCTTCTAACTCGAGTATGGCGCCGGGCTGATAAAAAACGCCTTTGTTAGAACCCTTTTTACTTGACACCCTTACGCCCTTAACAATATATTGTTGCAAACCAAAAAGCTCGGTATAAATAGATGTGATAATACTAGTGTCTCCGTATTTAGTAACACGTAACACAATACCCTTGGTGTTATGCAGCATATTTTTTTATAAGGCGCCAGTAAATTGTTTCAGAAAACGCATATCGTTTTGAGAATACAATCTTAAATCGTTGACCTGGTATTTTAACTGCGTAATTCTTTCTACACCCATACCAAACGCAAAGCCAGTATACTTTGTAGAATCGATGCCAAAATTTTCTAGCACTTTTGGATGTACCATTCCGCTCCCTAAAATTTCTACCCAACCGGTGTGCTTACAAATGTTACATCCTTTACCGCTACAAATTTGACAACTAATATCCATCTCTGCACTAGGCTCTGTGAAAGGAAAATAACTTGGTCTAAAACGCACTTTCACATCTTTGCCAAACATTTCTTGTACGAAAAAATAAAGCGTTTGCTTAAGGTCTGCAAAGCTTACATTTTCATCGATATATAATCCTTCTACCTGATGGAAAAAGCAGTGCGCGCGCGCGCTAATGGTTTCGTTTCGGTACACGCGGCCTGGACAAATAACCCTGATAGGCGGCTTTTGCGTTTCCATGACCCTAGCTTGAACGCTACTAGTATGTGTTCGTAATAACCAGTCAGGATTTTGTTGAATATAAAAAGTATCCTGCATGTCTCTAGCAGGATGATCTTCTGGTAGATTCATGGCGCCAAAATTGTGCCAATCATCTTCAATTTCTGGACCTTCTGCAACTGCAAAACCAAGTCTTCTAAAAATAGAAACCATTTGGCCGCGTACGATACTTAAAGGATGACGGGTGCCTACTTCGGTAGGATCGGCAGGTAAAGACCAATCGATACCTGCATTTGCCGCAGCACTCACTGGAGCCGCAGCGCCTTGTAAGGCCTCATAACGAGCTTCTGCAAAAGCTTTAAATTCATTTAAAACCTGACCAAAATCTTTACGCTGATCGGGGGGTATGTTTTTCATTTCACCCAGTACCGACTTAACTAACCCTTTGGTTCCCAAGTACTTAATACGAAAAGCCTCAACCGCATCAGGGGTTGTTGCTTCAAAAGCAGCCATTTCAGACTTGTAGGCCTCAATTTGTTGCAGAATCTGTTCCATTTCCCAAAGATAAACAGCCTGCGCCACTGATTAAAAAATGATTTAAAGCTACTATTTCATACATTTGTTACTCCCTACGTGATAATTACACAACCAATACAGGTTTACTAGGGTTTACATTTTTACATTACACCCACATTTACATGGACTACAATACAGGAAGGAATTATTTAGGAATGAAGGAATATGGCCGTCACGTACAAAGGATGGTTGAATATTTACTCACCATAGAAGACAGAGCAAAACGTCAGCAACAAGCCCTAGGCGTTATAGAACTCATGGGATTTTTAAATCCGCATTTAAAAAATGTAGAAGACTTTAAACATAAATTATGGGATCACTTATTTTTTATTAGTGATTTTAAATTAGACGTAGATAGCCCGTATCCCATTCCACAA
>Ga0255116_1000237_pt1 | contig 13929 bp, 11 predicted proteins | sample Law_Law_RepC_8h_FD_188476 | JGI IMG/M metagenome (GOLD analysis project Ga0255116, IMG submission 188476) | Freshwater microbial communities from St. Lawrence River, New York, United States - Law_Law_RepC_8h | ecosystem: Environmental > Aquatic > Freshwater > River | place: USA: New York...
GCATACCTGATAACATAGACCCCGATCCCGGCAGTCCTTACAACAGCAGCCCTAACAACGGCATCTCGTGGGGCGCCGACGCCTTCGGCGACGCTGATGGTGACGGTACGGTTAACTATTGGGACTCGGACCCTTATCCGCTGGATACGGACGGGGACGGGCTCGCGGACCCGGTAGATCCGGCACCCTTCGACCCGGCGAATTTCAGCACCATCAACTCTCGAACCTGGACCGGAGTGTCTGCCCTCGAGGACCTCGATAACGATGGGCAGGTGAACTTCTTCGACCCCGAGCCGGAGGGTGGCCCCGAGTCCGTGTTTATCGTCGAAAAGCCAAGGCTCGTACTAAGCAGATCGATTGTGCCCTTGAACTTGAATTTCGACGAAGGCAAGGTCGGTGCGGGGTCGCGTCCTGTGGCGGATTTGGAAGATCCCAGTATTATCTCCATGCCAAAAGCAGAGGGTGAGATCGGCAAGGCGGTCACCAAGGATTTGATCAAGGTCGAGCTGTCACCTTCTTGCCTCGTAACCCCCTATCCTAATCCTGTCATGCTGGTGAAGCTCAAGGTGGCCAAGGTAGGGGACGCGCCGGGCAACGCCCGTTTGCACGTGGTCACGCAGGGAGGGAAATCCGTGAGTACGGTGGAACTCGGAGCGGAATGCCCAGTCGAAGTATCCGTCGTAGGACTGGCTGCATCCGCTTCCCGGGCCGAGATCTATATCGAGGGGGTGGCCGAAGGCAGGTTGAAGCTGACGGCGGAATTTCCTGAGACAGTCCTGCCGTCGCCGTTCGTCTGGGAGGGCTACGATCCCTTGTTCTCGAGCGGCGCCTCCCGGCTGGCCGCGTTCAGCCTGAGCCAGGAGTTCGAAGTTTGCGGCGTCAGCCTGGTTGTGGATGCCAATCGTGACGGGAACCTTATATTCGATGGTGAAAGCCGTGATATCACTTCTCCGGGAAATCCGTATAAATTCTGGACTAATTCCGACTTCGACGACGCATTCGATCAATCGACCATCTTCTATACGGAATTCGAGCAGGATGACCGGGAGGTGTCCTCGGTTGAACAAGAGGATTGGCGTCGAGACCGTGTGGCATGCGCCAGAGATCTCGAAGATTTCTTCAGGCTTCAGGCGAGGGTTGCTGGAGCCGGGGCCGCAAAACTAATCAAGGACGGAAGGCTCGTCATCGGCTTGACTTGGGACGGTGGTAGTTTGCCTGGTCAGCCCGTGTTGAAGCTGTATGGCCACATTGACAAGGAGGGGACGGGCGCTTACTTGACAGAAGCGTCAGAGGCTCAAAGTCAGATTGCAAATGGCGCCCTCATTCGCGATGCGAGCGATTCTACCATCAGCACAATAGTGCCGGGGCGCGTGTTCATACTGCCCGAGTTTTCGTTAGATTTTAGCAAGCCTGATTTTGTGAAAGCAAATTATCTGGCCGAAGGATGCAACCCATCTTCGGGCACATTGAAGATCGGCATTTATCAGAAGGAAGGTGGTGACTACGTGCTAGTATGCGAAGGAGGCGGAGTTGATTTCGAGATAGTGCCTCCGAGTGATTTTGTAGAAAGGTTTACCTGTGGGTCAGACTGGCGCTTTGCGCCGACGGTCTTGGAGCGTCATCCGGAAAGCACCCAGACATTCGCCTCCCCGGTGTCCGATTGTGAGAAAGACTATGTGCTGTTTGTCCATGGTTACAACATGGAGGAGTTCGAAAAGCAGCGCTGGTTAGAGACTACCTATAAGCGCCTTTACTGGCAGGGGTATAGGGGTAGGGTTGGCGGCTTCTCTTGGCCTTGCTCGTTCGGTAAAGTTGGCCATCTCTTCTATGATATCAGCGAATTGCGCGCCTGGCAGTCCGCAGACTTTTTGCGTGCTCATCTCGAAGGACTTAGAAACCGCGGTTACAATGTGCATATCCTCGCCCATAGCCAAGGTAATGTCGTGGCATCTGAGGCATTGCGGCAGTGGGCTGAGTCAAATGCCTCCTCTGAGCTGCCATTAATTAGTACTTACCTTGCATCGCAGGCGGCTTATCCGGCGTCAGCCTACGACCAGTCTGCACCGCTCATGGCATCCCAAGATGATCAGGTGCCTGATGTATATGCTCACTATCTAGAATCGGGCGGAGTTCTTGGAACTAACGAAGAAATCAAGGCCCGTTCGTCGTATATGACTCCCGCGAAAGTGAGTATAGCTGCTGCAAAGTGGGTGAATTTCTATAACCCGATGGATTATGCGCTGACTGGGGCGACGATTCTGCACCCTGGGTGGGAGATGAACCAATATCTGAAGCCTGATGCCTGGATGGCGGAGAGTGTAATCACTTCGTATTCCTATGATTCATACCATGGCTTTAGACGAAGAGATTTGCTGATTTACGAGCAGCTTGCCTTCCCTGCTAATCGACATCAAATCTTCAGTTTTGCTGCCAAGCCGAAAAGTAAGGCACTTGGGGCCGTTTTGCTGAGAGGGGCGGTTTTTGAGGAATCAGTGGATTTGTCGACGGGCAGATTCAGGTTTTCCAGGGAACACTTGTGGCACAGTGGACAATTCCGCTCTAGTCTTGCGATGTGTAATAACTATTGGGCTACAGTTTTATCTAAAACACAACATGATGAACATGAACTTAAATAAAATGAAATCATACAATTTACTTATAATATATCTATTCACAAACCTTTCAGCCCAAATCTTAGTACCGAAGAGCGGTGTTCAGGAGACTCCTGCGGCTAAGGAGCGTATGACTGCTGCCCTGCGAAAGCGCTTGCAGGAAGGCAATGTCCCGATTGATTTTTATGGGAAAGTGGTTGATCAGAATGGTGCGCCGGTCGCAGGAGTGGAGGTGAAGGCAGCCATTAGGTTGATGAAAGAGCCTATCCCAGGCATGATCGGAGACGGGTTTGATTACCTTGTTGCAAGCACGGCATCGGATGGGACGTTCTCTTTTTTAAACCGGACTGGGGAGTTCTTCGGCATAGATAAAATACAGAAGGAGGGGTATTTGGTGAGTGCGACAGTGCACGAAAAGACCTACTACTACTACTATGCATCCGATGAAAAGAAGTATCGGCCTAATCCGTCTGTCCCTGAGGTGTTTAAAATCTGGAAGCAGATGGGCGCGGAAAAGCTGATTGAAAAGAATCTAAAATACAAACTTACCACTGAAGGCCGATCATATGGTCTTGATTTGTTGAGTGGTGCGCAGGCCAAGGCTGATGCGATTGCTGACATACGTGTTTCCATGACCGCGCCTTCCGTGATAAAGCCACATGTGAAGTACGACTGGAATTTCGTTTTAGAGGCAGCAGAAGGGGGGCTTATTGAGACGAGTGACGATTACATGTACTTGGCGCCACTCGATGGCTATGTCTCGAGGATTCAGGTAAGTTTCAACGCCTCGGATGCGAATTGGAGTGATAACTTCAGGAAGAGATTCTATGTAATGTCACGTAACGGTTCTGTTTACGCACGGATAGAAATTCTCGTCGGAGTTGCTTTAAATGGACGAGGTTATTTGCACATAGAATCAGCCTCGAACCCGAATTCATCTAGGAATCTTGAGTCTAAGTTGCGTAGATGAAGTGTGGGATAGTGCCGCTTTTTTGGTCCAGTTGAATGCAATTTTCAGGGGGTGTTTACAACCCAACCCAAAAACACCAGAACACCCCCATAATGGCTCACAAACACCACCTGAAGGAGGCCCGGATACGGGCCGTCCAGCAGCACGACGGAGGCCGTCTGGCCCCCGAGATCTGCAAGGAGATGAACATCAGCCCCGCCACCCTCAAGCGTTGGCGGGATCAGCTGCACCTGCTGGCGCCGCCCGACGCGGCCAAGATGCGGGAGCAGGAGAAGACGATCGAGCACATGGCCCGTGTCGTGGCCGAGCAGGCCGTCCAGATTCGCATCCTCCAGATGGCCCTCGAAAAAAAACGCTGAGCCCTGGGGAGGTGAGGCAGCTCGCCGGCGAGGTGGCCGAGCAGCTGACACCGGCGTCCGTGAGGACGCTGGTGGCGGCTGTCTCTGGCCCGGAGGGTCGCGTCGCCCGCCGCCTGCCCAGGGCATCGGAGAGGTTGGTCTGCCGGACGCTGGACGTGAACCGCAACGCCCTGCGATACCGTCCGAGGCCAGGAGCACCGGTCTCGGAGATCCGCCGACGCGTGATCGCCCTCTCGCTCTCCCTCCCGACCCAGGGCCATCGCAAGATCGTCAGCCACATGCGCAAGCTCGGCTATCGCGTGGGGCTGCGTAAGGTCCGTGGAATCAGGCGTTCCGCCGGGGTGCAGCTGGCACCCCCGAAGCCCGGCGTGCGCCGCCGCGGACGCACCACGAGCCTGCATCAGGGCGAGGCCACCCGACCCGACCAGGTCTGGTCGTGGGACTTCGTGATGCTGCGCACGAGGAAGGGACGCGCCCTGCGCGTCCTCTTCATCATCGACGAGTTCACCAAGCGCATCGTCGCCCGCTTCATGGCCGAGCAGGGCATCAAGGCCATCTACATCGATCCGGGCTGTCCCTGGCAGAACGGCGTCATCGAGAGCTTCAACTCGCGCTTCCGGAAGGAGTTCTCCGACCGCTGGTACTTCCACAACTACTACGACATCCAGGTCGCCATGGACGACTGGCTGCTCGACTACAACCGCTACCGCCCGCACGGCAGCCTCGGTCTCATGACCCCGGACGAGTTCGCCGGGAAGCCCGTCGACCGGCGTGCTCACCTGTTGACTCTTGTAGCAGGTTAATCATAACACTTAGCCACCCCCTGAATTGAGTTTCGCTGGACCAAAAACGGTTTTATCCCACTGTTGCCTTGAGGAGTTAGGGCTGGGTTAATGCCGTGTTTAGTCCAGCTGTGCCAATGAATAAGGCCGCCCGAATGGGCGGCCTTTTGAAGAACTGGATCTCCGCTTAGGCGATGGCCTTGACGTAGATCTCGTTGGCCTTCTTCCAGTCGACGACCTTCCAGAAGGCGTCCACGTAGTCGGGGCGGCGGTTCTGGTACTTGAGGTAGTAAGCGTGTTCCCAGACGTCGAGGGCGAGGATCGGGGTGCCGTTCACGTCGGCGACGCCCTTCATGAGGGGGCTGTCCTGGTTCGGCGTGGAGGTTACGGCGAGGGACTTGTCGGCCTTGACGATGAGCCAGGCCCAACCGGAACCGAAGCGGGTGGTCGCAGCGGCCTTGAAGGCAGCCTTGAGGCCCTTCTCGCCTTCGAGACCGCCGAAAGCCTTCTGGATGGCTTCGCCGAGGGCGCCGACGGGTTCGCCGCCACCGTTCGGGGAGATGATGTTCCAGAAGAAGGTGTGGTTGGCGTGGCCGCCGGCGTTGTTGCGGACCGCGGTGCGGATGGACTCAGGGACCTTGGAGAGGTCGGCGATGAGTTCGTTGACTTCGGCCGGAGCGGCGAAGCCGGCTTCCTTGGCGAGGGCGGCGTTCAGGTTGGTGACGTAAGCGTTGTGGTGCTTGCCGTGGTGGATCTCCATCGTCGCCTGGTCGATGTGCGGCTCGAGGGCGGCGTGAGGATAGGGCAGGGGGGCGAGGGTGTAGCTCATGGTTTTGGTGGAAGAGGTCTGGGCGGAAAGGGAAGATGCGCAGAGCGCGGCCGCGGCGAGCGAGGCTTTGCCGATGAAGTCGCGTCTATTCATGGGTTACAGGTTGCGGAAAGCCGGCGGGGGTCAAGCCGAGGCGGTGGAATCGCGCCCCCGCTTCATGTTGAAGTAGGCCTGCAGGATCTCGCGGCAGGGCCCTTCGAGCACGCCGGAGGTGACGGAAACGCGGTGATTGAGCTTCGGGAGGCTGTGGAGTTCGACCGCGCCGCCCATGCAGCCCATCTTGGGGTCGCCCCAGGCGTAGACCACGCGGTTGAGCCGGCTCATGATCGTGGCGCCCGAGCACATCGGGCAGGGCTCCTTGGTGACGTAAAGGTTGCACTCGTTGAGGCGCCAGTCGCCGATCTTCTTGGCGGCTTGCGTGATGGCCAGCATCTCGGCGTGGGCGGTCGGATCGTTGGCGCGTTCGACCTCGTTATGGGCCGCGGCGATGATCTCGCCACCACGTTCGATGATCGCGCCGATCGGGACCTCATCGATGCGCCAAGCGTCGACGGCCAGGTTGAAGGCCAGGGCCATGTAGAAGGCGTCATCCCGGTTCAGCTGGGAGGGGCGCATCTTCTCGAACGGGCAGATAAGCCCGGGGCGGGGGGTCGAGGCGTCGCCTTCCATGGGGGCAGGATTACCCTGATAAGCCCCATGGCAAGAGGGGAGGCGGGCCTCGTTAAGGGTGATTGACTCCCGTGATGGTTGGGGATGCACTGCCCCCACTAAGGCATGGCTGAAGAACCCGTTATCGAACTCGAAGGCAAAATCCTGCAGGTGCTTCCTGGCACCATGTTCCGGATCGAGCTCCCCAACAAGCACGTGGTGCTGGGACGTATCTCCGGCCGCCTCCGCAAGAACTTCATCCGCATCAACCCGGGTGACCGCGTGAAGGTCGAGATGACCCCTTCGGACCTGACGACCGCTCGCATCATCTTCCGTCTGCGTGACACCGCTCCGCGTCCGGCGATGCCGCCGCCCAAGCGCCGTTACTAAGCCTCCTGAAGACCCGGTTATGCCGGGTTTTTTATTGCGAAGGGGAGGGGGTTAATTCAGTCATGTTGACTTAACAACCCCTCAATAACCATGGCCATCTACAACAGCGTCCTCGACACCATCGGTCACACCCCGCTCGTCCGCCTGAACAAGGTCACGGAAGGCCTGCACGCCGAAGTCCTCGTGAAGCTCGAGTTCTTCAATCCGCTTTCGAGCGTCAAGGATCGCATCGGCCGCGCGATGGTCGACGCCGCCGAGCGTGACGGCCGCCTGAAGCCGGGTGGCACCATCGTCGAGCCGACCTCCGGCAACACCGGTATCGCCCTCGCCTTCGTCGCCGCCGCCCGCGGTTACCGCTGCATCCTGACGATGCCGGAGACCATGTCCGTCGAGCGCCGCGTCCTCCTCCGCCTCCTCGGCGCCGAGATCGTCCTGACCCCCGGTGCCAAGGGCATGCGCGGCGCCATCGAGCGTGCCACGCAGCTCCGCGATGAGATCGGCGCGAACGCCTTCATGCCGATGCAGTTCGACAACCCGGCCAACCCTGAGGTGCATCGTCGCACCACCGCCGTCGAAATCTGGGAAGACACCGAAGGCAAGGTCGACGCCATCGTCGCCGGCGTCGGCACGGGCGGCACCATCACGGGCATCGCTTCCGTCATCAAGGGCAAGAACTCCAAGTTCCGTGCGTTCGCCGTCGAGCCCGCCGCTTCTCCGGTCATCACTCAGACCATGGCCGGCCAGCCGGTCCAGCCTGCGCCCCATAAGATCCAGGGTATCGGCGCCGGCTTCGTCCCGAAGAACTGCGACGTCTCCCTGATCGACGAAGTCATCCAGGTCTCCAACGAAGACGCTTTCGCCACCGCGCAGGAAGTCTCCGTCCGCGAAGGCCTCGCCGTCGGCATCTCCTCGGGCGCCAACATCTGGGCCGCCCTCCAGCTGGCCAAGCGCCCGGAGTTCGCCGGTAAGCGTATCGTCACGATCGCCTGCTCGCCTTCTGAGCGTTACCTCTCGACCGCCCTGGCCGAGAAGGTCCGCGCCGAAGTCACCGCCCTGACCGCCTCGTAAGTCGAGGTCCCGGTTCGTCCCGAAGGCCCGTGTCGCAAGACCCGGGCCTTTTTGTTGGGTCGAGGTAGGGACAGCACCACGTGCTGTCCTAGTTCTCACCGCTCGGGGCTGGGCCGCATCACGATATAGGGCGATTAGGACAGCACGTGGTGCTGTCCCTACCTAGGACTAGGTTTGCCTGATGCTTTCTCCTTGAAGCCTCTCCCTGATAAGTGAACATCCGTTCACTTATGTTGGATATGCGTACTTTGCAGGGGTTCGAGGCCCGGCGGCCGTTGGCCCTGCCGTTGCTCGGCACTCGCGCGGTCGCGGGGTTCCCGTCGCCGGCCGACGACCATATGGAGCGTCGCCTCGACCTGAACGAGCACCTCATCCGTAACCCGATCTCGACCTTCTTCCTGCGCGTCGACGGCGATTCGATGTCCGGCGCCGGCATCCTCCCCGGCGACCTCATCGTCGTCGACAAGGCCCCATCGCCGCGCGCGGGTACCATCGTAGTCGCGGAGGTCGGTGGCGAATTCACGGTGAAGCATCTGGAGCGTGACCACGCCGGCGCCTGGAGTCTGCGGGCTGACAGCCCGCGCTGGCCGGGCTGGTCATTGCCTTTCACGCCCGAATGTCGTATCTGGGGGACAGTGGTCGCCGTCGTGCGACGCTGCTGACGCCATGCTCCGCGCCCTCGCCGACTGCAATAACTTCTACGCCTCCTGCGAGCGCGCGTTGGATCCTTCGCTGATCGGCGTGCCGATCGTGGTGCTGTCGAACAATGACGGCTGTGTGGTAGCGCGTTCTTCCGAAGCGAAGGCGCTGGGCATCCCGATGGGTGCGCCGTATTTCGAGGTGCGCCGCACCTGCGAAGCCCACGGCGTCCGCATCTTCTCGTCCAACTTCTCGGTCTACGGCGATTTCTCGGAACGCGTCATGGCCGCCCTCGGCGAGCAGGCACGCGACCTCGAGATCTATTCGGTCGACGAAGCTTTCCTTGGCTTCCCGGATATGCCCGATGCGGATGCGAAGGCCTTGGGGCTGCGCATCCGGGCCGACGTCCTGAAACGCACGGGTATCCCGATCTCGTTGGGGATGGCCCCGACGAAGGTGCTCTGCAAACTGGCGAACGAGCGGGCCAAGGCCGATAAGGCCAGTGGCGGCGTGATCGTCGTCCCGGCCTCGGTCGAAGGCCGCACGGCGTTCCTGCGCGGCGTCGAAGCCGAGGACGTCTGGGGCGTCGGCCCCGGCCTGGCGGCTCGCCTGCGCTCACATGGCATCCTCTCGGCCATCGATCTCGCGGAAGCCGATCCGGGTTTCATCCGTCGCATCGCCGGCGTGGTCGGCGAACGTCTCGCCCTCGAGCTACGCGGTATCTCCTGTCACGACATCGTCGAGGACGCCGGTCCGCGGAAGAGCGTGCTCGTCTCGCGTTCCTTCGGACGCCCCATCACCGACGCCTTCGAACTCTCCGAAGCCATCGCCGCGCACGCCGCTCGTGCCGCAGAGAAACTGCGCGAAGACGGCATGCTGGCTTCCTCGATCGTCGTCTTCATCCGCACCAACCAGCACCGCATCGATCAGGCCCAGTATCGTGGCGACGAACTGGAGCCGCTCGATCCGCCGACCGACGATGCCCGCGCGATCTGCAGCGCGGCGGCTCGCGCGCTCGCCCGCGTCCGTCGCGACGGCTACATGTATAAGCGGGCGGGCGTGATGCTGCAGGGCCTGACGCCCGCCGACGTCGTGCAGCCTTCCTTGCCCGGCATGGGAGGTGAGATCGATCCGAACAAGGACCGCCTCATGAAGGCCGTCGATGCGTTGAACCATAAGCTCGGCCGCGATGCCGTGCGCCTCGCCAGCACGGGCTTCGAACGGGAGTGGAAAGGGAAGGCCGAGCTCGCCAACCTCCCGAAGGCCAAAGACGGCCCCAAGCCGAGAATCAGGTTTCACGAGTAAGTGCCTTGAGGTAGGGGCAGAGCTAGGGCTGGGGCTAGGGTCAGGACTGGGTGTGGGGATAGGCACTAGGGGCCGATGTGTAGGGAGTTTGTCAGTCTAGCCCTAGCCCAAGCCCTAGCCCTGGCCCTATTCGCATCTCCGCCTTGTCCCGGGAGCCTTCTCCCGACATATGTGCTCATACCCCCATGAGTTCTCCCCGACTCGGTTTCCGCCACGCCATGCTGGTCCTGGCCTGCGTCACGCTCTTCGCCGCTCCGCCGGCCAAACCTGGCGTCCGCGTGGGCTTCGCGGAACGCGACATCACCCCGGAGCTCGGGATGGAAGTCCCGGGCAATTACGGGAAGGTCTACTCGAAGAAGATCCATGATCCCTGCAAGGTGCGCGCGAGCGTCTTCGACGACGGACAGAAGCGCGTGGCGCTGGTGGGTATCGATGCCTTGCTGATCCGGCGCGAGACGGTGCAGGAAATCCGCGCCTTGGTGAAGGCTGCGACAGGTATCACCGACGTGATGATCGGCGCTTCGCATTCCCATTCCTCCGGTCCGATCGGGATGATCCTGCCGGGCGAGTTCGACCACGCTTCTGCCGAGATCCAGGAACTAGCTTACCAGAAATCTTCCTGCGCCGATGCCGGCTATCTGAAGAAGGCCATCGCCGCCACGGTTGAGGCCATCGTCGCCGCCGATCAGTCCAAGGCCGCGGTGACGGTCGGTTACGGCGTCGGCCATGAGAGCCAGGTGGCGTTCAATCGCCGCCTCCGCATGAAGAACGGCCTGACCTTCTCGCATCCGGGAAAGAATAACCCCGACGTGGTCGCGTTCGCCAACCCGACCGACGATGAGGTCGGCGTAATCGGCGTCTGGGGCGCCGACGGCAAGCTGACCGGTTGCATCGTCAACTTCTCCTGCCACGCCACCACGAACTCCGACGGCATCGGCGCGAACTGGATCTACTATACTGAGAAGGTCATCCGGGGTTATTACGGCGCCGACACCAAGGTCGTTTTCCTGCAGGGCGCCTGCGGCGATGTGACCCAGGTCAACAACCTCGACCCCAAGGCCAATCCGGCGTCCGACGACTGGTCGCAGTTCGTCGGCGGCCGCGTGGGCGCCGAAGCCCTGAAAGTCCTGCTGAGCATGTCGCAGACCCGGACCGCCGAGGTACCCCTCGCCGCCGACCATAAGGTCTGGGAGATTCCCCGTCGACTGCCCGCCCCCGAGCGCGTCGCCGAAGCCCGGGAGCGTATCAAGGGCCCGGTCGCCCATAAGGATTGGGTCTGGGCCAAGGAGACGCTTCTGCTCGACGCCTTGATCGCCAAGAAGCGCGACGTCGAGGTCGAGGTGCAGGCCATCCAGGTCGGGCCGGTGGTCTGCCTTTCCAATCCGGCGGAGTATTTCGTGTCCTACGGACTGCAGCTCAAGAAGCGCAGCGGTTTCCCGATGACCTTCCCGGTCGAACTCGCGAATGGATGCGTCGGTTACGTCCCGGACGAAGAAGCCTTCGGTCCGAACGGCGGCGGTTACGAGACGCGCCTGACGAGTTACAGTAATCTCGAGATCACCGCCGGCACGCAGTTCATGAACGTCGGGCTCGAACTCGCCTCGAAGATGAAGCCGGCTAAGCTGCCGGAGCGTCCGAATGGTCCCGCCGGCAAGCCCTGGGCTTACGGAGACCAACCTCCGCAGCTGAAATGATCCGCGGCGCCGCCATCCTGTTCGCCGGCGCGCTCGTTGCGGCGCCACTGCCGAGTCCGCTCTCACCCGCGGACGCCCAGAAGGCGTTCGAAGTCGTCCCGGGGCTGCGCGTCGAACTCGTCGCCGCCGAGCCGTTGGTGGTCTCGCCGTGCGCCATCGCCTTTGATACCAAAGGACGACTCTTCGTGGCTGAGAACCGCGGCTACCCGATCGGACCGAAGGAAGGGGAGAAGCCCGCGGGCGTCATCGCCTTGCTCGAGGATACCGACGGAGACGGACGCATGGACAAGCGGACCGTCTTTGCGGATGGGCTGACCTTCCCCAACGGCGTGCTGCCTTGGGGCGGAGGGCTCATCGTCACTTGCGCGCCGGATGTGCTCTTTCTGAAGGATAACGACGGCGACGGCGTGGCCGATGAGCGCAAGGTCCTGCTCACCGGCTTCGCCACGACAGGCAGCACGCAGCTGCGGGTGAATGCGCCGACCGTCGGACCCTGGGACGGCAAGATCTACCTCGCCGCAGGGCTCAGCGGCGGCACGGTCACGTGTCCCTCTCATCCGGAGCGTCCGCCGCTCAAGATGACGTCGGATATTCGTTTCGACCCGCAGACCCTCGAGGTCGAGCTCGTCGACGGGAAGTCCCAGTATGGCATGAGCTTCGATGTCTTCGGGAATCGCTTCATCTGCATGAACCGAGTGCCGGTCCAGCATGTCGCGTTCCAGTCGAAATGGCTGAAGCGGAATCCGCGCCTGGCGTTCAGCGAGACCGTGCAGGACTGTAATGAGCGCAATGCCTTCAATGGCATCAACGGCGGCCATGACGGCGTCCGGTTGTTCCCGATCAGTTCGAACATCACGACCGCCGACGGCCATGCGGGCTCCTTCAGCGCCGCCTGCGGGGTGAAGATCTGGCAGGGTAAGTCGTTGCTCACGCCTGAATGCGCCTCGGCCATCTTCTCGTGCGATCCGACGGGTAATCTCGTCCACGCCGACCAGCTTGTGGCCAAAGGCGCGACCTTTGTCGCATCGCCGCTCTACCCAGGCCGGGAGTTCCTTGCGTCCCGCGATGATTGGTTCCGTCCGGTCTTCCTGGCGCGCGGACCGGAAGGCGCGATGTATATCGCGGACATGTATCGCAAGGTCATCGAGCATCCGGATTACCTGCCGGAAGAGGTGCGAAAGCATACCGACTTCGAGACCGGCAAGACGATGGGCCGCATCTGGCGGGTCCGGGCCGCCAAGGAGCCTGACAGCTCGTCGGTCGCTCTGGCCTCGTTCTCTTCGTTGCCTGACTTGGCCTTACCCAAGATCATCCGGGCCGGAGACGATGACTCCGCGACAGGAACCCAGTATCTCGCCCAGGCCGCTTGGTCGTACGCGGAGGACAAGTGGATGCGTAATGGCATTCTCAGCGGCATCGGCGGACGTGAACAGGCTTTCCTGCAGTTGCTCTTGGCGGGCATGCCGGCAGACGCCAAGGTCGGCGCGGGCATGGCGGAGGTCTTGGCTTACCTCGGGGGATCGATGGCCAAGCCGACTGAACTCGAGGTCGCCGCAGCGGCGCCGGAGGCCCTTCGGCTCGCTCTGCTGTCGGGATATCTTACGTCCCGTAAGCCGGCAGGCCTGCCTGCTTCTTTCCAATCGCTTCTCGATGCCTCGCCTGAGGTCGCGACAGATAAGTCCAAGTCGACCGAAGCGCGGAGCGTCGCCGTGAAACTTATGGCACGTCTGCCGTGGGAGCGTTCTGGGCAGGCCTTGCTGACGCTGGCTCTGGATGATGCGCAGCCCGACCTCGCTGCTGCGGCGCTCAAGGCCGTGGTCGCCTATCCCAAGGACAAGGTATCGGTTTCCTTGCTCGCGGGTTGGTCGCGATACACGCCGGCTCGGCGGGATGCCGTCTTGGGTGCCTTGTTGGGCGTTCCGTTCCATGTGAAAGGTGTCCTTGCGGCCGTAGAGGACAAGCGCCTGCCCGCCAGCGCCTTTACGGGCGTCCGCCGGCGTCAGGTGCTCGCCGCCAAAGATCCGGCCGTGAAGGCCCTCGCCGAGCGTCTGCTGACCGTCTCCGCCCGTCCGGAGGCTCTCGCCGAAGCCAGCCAAGCCTTGGTGCTCAAGCCCGTGCCGGCGGAAGGCCGGGCTGTCTTCAATGCCGTCTGCGCCAGCTGCCATCGCTTGGATAGGGAAGGGCACGCCGTCGGGCCTGACCTCTTCGACATCCGCCGGCAGACCAAGGAGAACATCCTCTTTCATATCGTGAACCCCGACGCGGAGATCGCGCCGGCTTTCACCGCGTATCTCGCCGAGGCCAAGGACGGACGCATCCTCAGCGGCATCTTGGTCGGTGATACGCCGACCTCGATCACTCTGCGCGGTCCCTTGGGCGTCGAAACGAGCCTCCTCCGCGCCGACCTCGCCAAACTCGAGGCCTTGCCCGGCTCGCTGATGCCGACCGGTCTCGAGGCGGGGCTGTCGAAGCAGCAGCTCGCCGATCTGCTGGCGTATCTGAAGGGGGAGAAGTGATTAAGTGAGTGGGCACGTGGGCATGGTGACACGTGGGCAAGGGGAGATAAGTGACGTGAGGTAGTAACTTTCAGGCATCAGTGGTTTTTTATCTGACGACCCCAGACCATGCGGATC
>Ga0255116_1000245_pt1 | contig 13778 bp, 6 predicted proteins | sample Law_Law_RepC_8h_FD_188476 | JGI IMG/M metagenome (GOLD analysis project Ga0255116, IMG submission 188476) | Freshwater microbial communities from St. Lawrence River, New York, United States - Law_Law_RepC_8h | ecosystem: Environmental > Aquatic > Freshwater > River | place: USA: New York...
GTCGTCGTGAAATCGGTCACGGTAATTTGGCGTTGCGTGGTTTGAAGGCCATGTTACCCATTGATGTTCCTTATGTAATTCGTATTGTTAGTGATATTTTAGAGTCTAACGGATCTTCGTCTATGGCAACGGTTTGTGCCGGTTCTATGGCGTTGATGGATTCAGGTATTCCAATGCAAAAGCCTGTTGGTGGTATTGCCATGGGTTTGATTACTGATGAATCTGGACGTTACACTGTGTTAACAGACATCTTGGGTGATGAAGATCACTTGGGCGATATGGATTTCAAAGTTGTTGGAACCACTGAAGGTATCACTGCTTGTCAGATGGACATCAAAATCAACGGTTTGAAATGGGAAATGGTTGCTCAGGCTTTGAAACAAGCCAAAGACGGTCGTTTGCACATTTTGGGTGAAATGGCGAAAACCATCACTGCTGGTAAGCCAGAATTGAAGCCACATACCCCACGTGTAGAAATGATCGTGATTGACAAAGAATTCATCGGTGCGGTAATCGGACCAGGAGGAAAAATCATTCAGGACATCCAAGCGCGTACTGGAACCACCATCTCTATCGAAGAGCGTGATGGCAAAGGTTATGTAGAAATTTTGAGTAACGATGGCGATAGCATGGCAGCAGCCGTTGCGATTGTAAATGGCATCGTTGCAATTCCTGAAGTGGGTGGAACATACACCGGAAAAGTTAAAACCATCACTGAATTTGGCGCTTTTGTTGAATTCATGCCTGGTAAAGACGGTTTGTTGCACATCAGCGAAATCTCTTACGAGCGTGTTTCTACAATGGAAGGCGTGTTTAACGAAGGAGATGAAGTTACTGTTCAATTGGTAGAAGTGGATCAGCGTTCAGGCAAGTTCCGTTTGAGCATGAAATCATTGACCCCAAAGCCAGAAGGATATGTAGAGCGCGAGCGTGCTCCACGTCCTGAAGGTGGAAGAGGTGGTCGTGATGGTGGCCGTGGTGGCCGCGACGGAGGTCGTGACAACCGCAACCGCCGTTAATTCTGCTGGTTCACAGTTTTAACCATTATACATTAAAAAAGGGAGGCAATGCCTCCCTTTTTTAATGGTAGTGATGAAAGTAAACCCTACTTCAGTATACTTGCAATTCACTCAACCAAAACAATCTATGAAAAGCCGCTTCCTTGCCCTGTTCTCAACAAAAAATACTTACTGGCACACTAACTATGAACAGAGAGCTTTACTCATACTGCGCATCTTTGTTTCACTGTTAATGATACGACATGGATTTCCGAAGTTGGAAAAACTCATGGGCACAGAAGACATTAAATTTTACAATTTTCTCGGACTTGGTCCTATGATTTCTTTGGCACTTTGTGTTCTCGGTGAATTTATAGCCCCAATTTTGATAATTTTGGGTTTCAGAACAAGGCTTGCGGCTGCACTTGTGATGTTCACTATGGCTGTTGCAGCCTATGGAGCGCATAGCGGGGATCCCATCGATGAGAAAGAATTGTCGATGGTATACATGGTCCTTTTTGCATACACGATGTATGCCGGTCCTGGAAAAATTAGCTTTGATTATTGGTTGTTTAAGCGCTCTGAAGCCTGACTTCTTTCCAATCGAAAAGTTTTCAAAAATTCCACCAAAGACAATACCCAAATAAATATACATGGAAAAGCCTTGAGTTGGGCTTGTTCTACGATCCAGAAGCGCAGCGGTTTGGGATAAATATCGGTGGGTCCTAACACGGTGAAGAGAAGGAGTAAAACGAAACCTAGAATCCAAATTTTTGAGTTTTCGGATTTCATCATTTGCCTAAGCTCCAATTTGTTCTCAGTGGTATCGGAAGGTGATTCCTTAAAATATAAGGATGTCAAAATAAGCAACGCCCCGCCTACTGCAATTACATAGGTGGCAGACTCCGCCATATGATTGAAGATAACCATCCAAATTAACCAAGAACCGGCATAGAGAAACCGGAATTTGCTCAAAATCAATGGATTTAGTTTTGCAAGGGAATTTGATTGCCACAGGTTATATCGAACAAAAAAGACCAGCAAGGGCAAGAGTTGCATGATTAGGCCAAACACGAGCATCATATTTTTATCGGGCTGAAATGCGAACCACTGTTTCAACCAACCCATCACGGAATATTTCACAAAGAAACCGTGATCGTGGGCAAGTAAATCAAACATCGACTGATATTGTGTCACAAGTCCTTCCCAACCCAGAATTGGCCAAGGAAGTATGAACAGCAACCCAAAGACAACAGGAATGCGCCACAGTGATTTTTTCATGGCAGTGGGGAAAAATAGGATGAGTGCAAAAAATAACAGGCCAAACAGTTTTATAAAGGCTGTGAGCCAGATAAATAGAATGGCTTTGGTATAGGATTGTTGTTGCAGTGCCACAAATGCCAACAAAAGCAACCCCAACATCAAACCGTTGCTTTGGCTATTTAAAGCGCTTGTAATGCCCTCAAGCAACAAAATGACAGAGAATGCTGACTTGCCCCGTTGGGATAGGCCTTTTAGTTTCTGAATAGCCACTACAGGCAGAAGAAGGTTGATTGCCGTCCACAATGGATACCCCACAACATCGGGAAGAACAGAAAATGGGGCAAACAAAAGAGCAAAGGTGGGTGGGTATTTGAAGAGGTCGTACTGTTCTTGGGGATAATGGATATAGAGATCTTTCTGCGCAATCAGGTGGTAAAACGATTGTTTAAAGATGATGTAATTGTTGTAGTGGCTATAAAATCCGCCGTCTGCAAATAGATCGCCCCAGGGCATCGAAAGATTCCTGATGGCGATTCCCAAGATGGCACAACCATACAGTAACCAGATCCATTTGTTGGGGCGATGGTTGGTTTGGGTTATGGAATTCATTGCTAACATCAGAGACTGCTAATTTACGGGATTTCTGGGTTTGCAAGAAATTGGCCGGGGGCTCTTGGTAGGTTAATAGCATACAAAAGGGGGGCTTTGCCCCCCTTTTGTAATATCAAATCGACATTAAATTTATTTTACACGTACACCATTTTGGAATCCGGCGATAAATGCATCCGAATAACCCAAACTACGCACACGGGCTTTTTCTGCGGCAGCTTCTGCTTCAGATGCAAAAACCTTATCAGTACAGTACTTATAGTAATCGTTTTGCTGATACATATATACTGAACCAATGCCTTTTGCATCAAATGTGCTCTTCGCGATTGGCTGCTTGGAAATGGTAAATTGAATGCGGTACTCCACTTTCACCCCTTGGGTTGGCTTAACCACAGAAACCGGAGGCGCAGGGGTTGTCAACACTTTTGTAGGAGCGGGAGAGATATTCGAAATGCTATTGTTTGTATTGGTTGAAACAGGTGCATTATCCATCTTCTGACCAGGCAAACAAGCAGGTGCCTCAACCTTATCTGGCAATCCGTCTTCATCCGAATCCGTATCAACATAATCAGGCTTGCCATCTGAATCACTATCGGCAGGAGTGGCAGTTTTGCCACGCTCCATTGAATCAGGAATGGTATCACCATCGCTATCAAGATCCAAGAAGTTGGGCTTGCCATCACGATCGATGTCGTTTTTGCCCTCAACACTGTCGCTGATTCCATCACCATCACTATCCAAATCAAGGTAGTTGGCCGTACCATCACGGTCCATATCCTCTGCGGTTTCCATGCGATCCATGATTCCATCATTATCAGAATCTGTATCCAAGAAATCGGGCTGAGAGTCTTTGTCAGAATCTTTGGTGCCCTCAATTTTATCATCGATACCATCACCATCAGAATCCGTATCCAAGTAATTCGGCTTGCTATCTTTATCAGAATCGCCTGTTTTCTCAATACCATCCGCGATGCCATCACCATCAGAGTCGCGATCCAAGAAGTTAGGGAAACCATCTTTGTCAAGGTCACCTCTGCCTTCAGCAGCATCGGGTAATCCGTCGTTATCTGAATCAGTATCCAAATAATCGGGAATACCATCGGCATCAGCATCTCCACAAATCATGTTGGTTTGAGAGATATCAGCCAAGGCCGCATCAGATACTTTGGTCGCAGGAGTTGCTGGAGTTGTACCTGCACCAGTGCTTGCAACTGCGCCTGATCCGGCAGAAGTTCCTTTGCTCGTGGTATCGTTCACAACAGCTGTATTGCCACAAGGCAAAATCGCACGGATAATGTATTCTGTTCTGCGGTTTTGTGCATGATCTTCCTCGGAACAAGCTACACCGTCAGCACATTTATTCATCAACTTAGACTCGCCGTATCCTTTGTATGCAATTCTATTAGCAGGAACGCCTCTAGAAACAACATGGTTGTATGCAGACAAGGCACGACTTTCAGACAATTTCTGGTTGTACGCCGAGGAAGCACGACTATCGGTGTGTGAGCCCATTTCAACACTCAAACCTGGATTGTCTTGCAAAATCACCACCAACTTATCCAACTCCTTTTTACTGTCATCCGACAAGTCAAATTTGGCTGAAGCATAATAAATTGGTTTTATATCGAACAATTTGCCCAAATCATCGCCCACTTTATAGGCTGTGGCTTTCAACACAATTTTGCGACTGCCATCCGCCATATCAACCACACTGTCGGCCATCGCATAGCGGTAACCACAGGGATGTGAGGTAACTTGGAGGTTTGGATTCGCATTTTGAGGAGCTACACCGGTAAATGAATAAACACCCGCATCGTCAGTAGTGCCTTTCACGGCAATCTCACTATCGTTCAAATCATCGATGGCTACTTCGGCGCCCTTTATAGGCAAACCAGTTTCTGCATCCACCACTTGAACCACAACGGGATTGTCAACGGCTGAATCTTTTTCTTCTTCCTCTTCAGCAGGACCAACCCAACGGAAGAAATACAAATTGTCGTTGTACCCTCTGCTACCTCTATTTGAGGTGATGGTTCCCCATGCATCTTTGTCGTGAATTTGGGGCGCAAAATCGTCATACGCTGAGTTGATGGGTTTACCCGCATTCAACACCAACCCGGTGGATGCATCAAGGAAAAAGATATCTAGTCCACCAAAACCCAAATGTCCTTCCGACGAAAAGTAAAATTGTCCAGAATCGCTGTAGCTTGGGAAATTATCGCGAAGTGCAGTATTGATTTCTGGACCCATATTTTTGGCCTCACCGATTTTAATTCCACTTTCATCATTTTGAAGGATGGGAGCCTCGTACAAATCTGATTTTCCATAACCACCAGGCATATCAGAGGCAAAGATTACTTTGCTGCCATCGGGTGAAATGATCAAATCAGCTACTGAGTAGGCTTGATTATTCAATTGGAAAGGGATTTCCAACCATTTTTTTGTTACTGCGTTTTGACGCATCGCAAAGACTTGCAATACACGCTCACGATTTGCATTTTTCTTTTTTGCATTCCGGGTAACATAAATAAATCCGGTATTAGGGTCAACAAAACTCACGTGCTGGTGGGCCACTGCTTTGTTGTTTGTAATCTCTTTTCCCTTGCCCAAGAAACTATCAGAATAAGACGCGCGATAGATTTGGTAATAAGGCTGTTCATGCCACAAAGACGTTGACTGTCTCAAACCCTTTTCAATGTGGGTAGAATAGTATGCATTTCCTTTTTTATCTGGAACCATGGCATACTCACCCAATTCGCTGTTGCTGAGGAATGGCTTCACTGAGTAGAAAACAGAAAAATCGTTTTCGGTCCAGTAAGATTCAGCTCCCGCATTTTGATCGATAAACTCTTGGCTTAATTCATTGAAGAAAGGCTTGCCTGCGTATTCGGTTGATTTTAAAACCAACAACAAGCTATCCGACAAAGCATAGTTTTCTACTTTTCTGGCCGACAAAGCATAGCACAATTGGTCAAAGGCATCGGTCTGCTGAGCGAATTTTGAAAACAGCTCTGAATAGGCTTCAAATGCTAACTGGTTATTTTCAACCTGAGCGTGAGAAAATGCCAACGAGCGCTGATTGGGATAATCAGATACTTTGGCGATGGCTTTGCCATTGTTTTTATTGATGATACCTGCATAATTGTAGGTATAAATATCATTTGCCAATTTCTTCTGTGCCTGAAGGGTAGAAACCATGCCAAAGGCAAGAATGATAAGGGCTGAAAGGGATTTGAATGACTTCATTGTTTTGCTCTTTGAAGATTAGAAATAACGTGGAACTTTAACTCGGCTGTTTTCTTTTGGTGAAATCATGTATTGGATTCCCACCTCGTGAGAACCTCTTACGTATTCATTCAACGGTGATGTTTTACTATCAAATGAATACATCAAATTGAAATTGCCATTCAGTTTTGCCATGGCCATAACCCCAATGTCACCACCTGTGCGGTAGAATCCACCAATTGAACCAAAATCTTTATAGATCAAGTGTAGGTTCAAATCCGCTTGCATTGCTGCTCCATTGACAAATTTCACCTGAGTAGTAGGCTTCAATTTCAAATCATCATTGATTTCAAATACTGCACCTGCGATGGCATAGTAGTGCATCTCGCTTACATAATCCAAGTTAACACCACTTGGAGCAGTTCTTGAATTAATAAATACCATCCTGGGAGAGCTAATCGCAGCGAAATATTTGTCGCTGTACAAGTAAATTCCAAAACCGGTCATCGGCGCTGTGATGGAATAGTCGTTGTTGTTGAAGGTTACATCACCCGGATTCTGCAATTGAAGTTTCGACAATTCGGCAGAATAATTGAATGCACCCACACGCAATCCCACTGCCAATCGCAAGTTGCGCGCGATTTCTTTGTGGTAAGCAATGTTGGCGGCAATTTCCGTTTCTGCGAAAGGCGATGCTACGGCGAATTTTCCAATTTTTCCAGTTTGAAAATTCAACCCTACCGCAAAATCTCTAAACGCAGGTGCTTGGGAAACCGGCGAATGAAGCGCCAAACTCTGGTAATTGGGGGCACCTGGATAGGTGGCCCATTGGGTACGATTCAATGCGCTCGCCACCAAAGTTCGTTTGGATCCTGCATAAGCGGGGTTCATGGCTAGGGAGTTGAAATCATAGTGGGTGTACATCTGTTCTTGTTGAGCGAACAAGGGCGATGCAACTGCCAAGGCGGCTGTTAATACCCAATTCAATTTATTGTTTATCATGAATTTCATGTTTGTTCTCAATGATTAATTTTTAATATAAATATTTCTATCTACTGTAGTGGATCCGTATTTGAATACGATGTAATAAACACCTTCTGGCAAGGCATCGCCGTTTTTGCCTACGCCGTTCCAATCATTTTTGTAGGTTCCGTTCGATTCATATACAACCTGACCCCAACGGTTGAACACCAACAATGTTGCTTGAGAGAACACTTTGGCTTTCAAACCGCGGATGTAAAGCACATCGTTTACATTGTCGCCATTTGGTGAAATACCTTCTGGAATAAAGAAGTCAGGATCGATGTAGTTCGGTATGCCATCGCCATCACTGTCGCCAGTGCCCTCTTGAAGATCACCATCAAGGATCTCGTCATCGTCTGAGTCTGTGTCGCGCCAGTTGCCTTTTCCATCACCATCGGTGTCGGTTGTGCCTTCGGTTTTATCGTCTATGCCGTCATTGTCAGAATCCAAATCCAAATAATCGGCTTGGCCATCATTATCTGTATCAGTGGTTCCTTCAGTCTTATCATCGATACCGTCGCCATCAGAATCTGCATCACGCCAGTTACCTACGCCATCACCATCGGTATCAGTTGTGCCTTCGGTTTGGTCGTTGATTCCATCGTTGTCTGAATCCAAATCTCTCCAATCACCCGTGCCGTCACCATCCGTATCCGTAGTACCTTCTATGGTGTCAGAAATGCCATCACCATCAGAATCCAAATCCAAATAATCAGCTACGCCATCGCCATCTGTATCGGTTGTGCCTTCAACTTTATCGCTGATACCATCACCGTCAGAATCTAGGTCTAACCAGTTACCTTGAAGATCTCCATCTTTATCTGCAGTTCCTTCGGTTTGATCATTGATACCATCGGCGTCAGAATCTAGGTCGCGCCAGTTACCAATACCATCACCATCGAAGTCATTGGTACCTTCCGTGCTATCGCTAATGCCATCATTATCAGAATCTAGGTCGCGCCAGTCGCCGGTACCATCACCATCAGTATCGGTGGTTCCTTCGGTGGCATCCAAAATGTTATCGCCATCAGAGTCGATATCGCGCCAGTCGCCTGTACCGTCACCATCTGTATCGGTGGTTCCTTCAGTTTGGTCGTTGATACCATCATTGTCTGAGTCCAAATCGCGCCAGTCGCCTGTGCCATCGCTATCCGTATCGGTGGTTCCTTCGGTTTGATCGCTGATACCATCGTTATCAGAATCTAAATCGCGCCAGTCGCCTGTGCCATCGCCATCAGTGTCAGTGGTGCCTTCGATATTATCCGAAATACCATCGCCGTCAGAATCAGTATCCAAATAATCAGATTTTCCATCGCCGTCAGTATCCACTGTGCCTTCTGTTTTGTCAGAAATATTGTCGTTGTCTGAGTCCAAATCGCGCCAGTCACCTGTGCCATCACCATCTGAATCAGCAGATCCTTCGGTTTTGTCGTTGATGCCATCGTTATCGGAATCCAAATCGCGCCAATCGCCGGTACCATCGCCATCGGTGTCAGTAGTGCCTTCGATCAAATCAGAGATACCATCGCCATCAGAATCTCCATCACGGAAATCCGAAATGCCATCGCCATCTGTATCTACGACATCTTCGATGGTATCTGAAATGCCATCCGCATCAGAATCCGTATCTAAATAATCGGGCTTGCCATCACCATCGGTATCAACCGGGGTTGCTGGATTGCTACCTGCTTCAAAGCTATCTTGAATGCCATCATCATCAGAGTCCAAATCACGCCAATCGCCTCTACCATCACCGTCAGAGTCAACACTTCCCTCTACTTTGTCCGGAATTCCGTCGTTGTCTGAATCCAAATCAAGACGATCCACGGTACCATCAGAATCGGTATCCAATGTTCCTTCGGTTTGATCGCTAATGCCATCGTTATCGGAATCCAAATCACGCCAATCGCCGGTGCCGTCTCCATCAGAATCAACGGTACCTTCTACTTGATCACTAATACCATCGTTGTCAGAATCAGTATCCAAGAAATCCGAAATTCCGTCAGAGTCAGTATCTACTGTACCCTCAGTTGCATCGATGATACCATCGCCATCAGAATCAGTATCTCTCCAATTACCAACACCATCAGAATCAGGGTCAGCAATGCCTTCGGTTTGATCGGCAATACCATCGGCATCGGTATCCAAGTCCTTGTAATCAGGTTTGCCATCAGAATCAGTATCGATTTCATTATAACCCATTCCACCATTTGCGATGATTGGGATACCTGCAGAATTTACTGCTACAGGACTTGTACCTGCCACACCGTCGGCATCTGGGTCAGAGCCGTCAACTTCGTAAATATCATAAATTCCATCGTTGTCGCTATCCAAGTCTTTGTAATTCGGAATACCATCGCCATCCAAATCCAAGGCAGTGACTTGATTTTCGTTTTCAATGAAATCCAACAATCCATCATTGTCTGAATCCATGTCGGCAAAATCAAACACACCATCGCCGTCTGTATCTTTTGAACCTTCAACATAATCAGGTATTCCATCGCCATCGGTATCTTTTGCAATAACAGTCACCAATGCGGTATCGGGTCCGATTTTGTTTCCTGAGGCGTCTTCTGCCCAAACATACACCTCATTAACACCTGTGTCGGAAACAGTCCAATTTAAGCGACTTACATCCAAAGTATCAATACCACAATTGTCGTACAGAAGAGCAATCACGCTCATTTTGGTCATACTTCCATTACCGGTTGTATCTAGGTAAACTGTATGATTTTTTACTTGAAGTGTTGGTTTGATGGTGTCATAAACTGTCACGTTAATCGTTGCAGAGCTACGATTTTGGCTCGGATCAACGCCTGTGATGGTAATTACATTTACACCTGTTTGTGAGCAATCAAAAGTAGTATCACTCATGATTAAGCTATCGATATTACAGTTGTCATAGCTTCCGTTGTCAAAGTCTGACGTTGTCAGGCTCGCTTTTCCAAAAGCATCAAGGTAGAGGGATACATTTTTCAGCACCAAGGTGGGCTTGGTTGTATCCAGAACGATGATGGTTAATGTATCGATAGACACATTGCCATTGGCATCGGTGGCAGTAAATACCACTTTATTCACTGTGTTATTGAAGCCAGTATTTTGACAATCGAAACTCGTTTTGGAGAGGCTCCGTGTCAATGGTCCACATTGGTCTGTAGTTCCCAAATCCACGCTGTCTATCGAAAGGGTGGCCAAACCACTGTTGTCTAGGTAAACAGTAAATCCACGGGTATTCAGAGATGGCTTGGACGTATCGAGGACGTTTACAATGAAGTTAATGCTGTCTCTGTTGCCATTAATGTCAACCACTTTGAAGTTAACTGTGTTATAACCAACATTTGAGCAGTTGAACGACGTTTGGGTAATTGAACGAGAAGCAATCGCACAGTTGTCGGTGGATGCGCTATCTGCCATGTTTGCAGAGACAAAGACGGTACCCGTTGCACCCAAATACACGGTCAATATTTTGTGCGGTACAGGAACTGGTTTAATAAGATCTTGGTGTTGGATACTAATTTGAACGGTATCCAAGCAACCATTGGCATCTTTCACTTGTGCTGCATACTTGCCTTCGTAATAATTGCCAAAGGCGGCGGTGCTCACATAGGCTGAGGTTGGCATTGACCAACTACTATCCACGCGGTAGCTGTAGGCTGTTGTTCCGCCGGTTGCAGAAAGTGTAATGGTACCAGTTTTGTCGTCGTAGCAAACGGGCTTTGTGATGGTTGCTGACAAATTCAAAGCCGCAGGCTCTGTAATGGTAACTGATACTGAACTGGTACATCCATTTGCATCTTTGATTCCTATGGTATGGGTGCCAGCGGCCAATGAGCTAAACGTATTTGCTGAAGCATAAGAGCCTCCAGCATAATTGTATGTGTATGGTGTTGTTCCTCCTGAACCACCCACTGTGATTGATCCTGTGCTATTGCCTTTGCAATCTACATTGGTCGTTGAACTGGCTGAAACGCTCAAAGCATTAGGCTCTGTGATGGTAACTGATACTGAACTGGTACATCCATTTGCATCTTTGATTCCTATGGTATGGTTACCCGCGGCCAATGAGCCAAACGTATTTACTGAAGCGTAAGAGCCTCCAGCATAATTGTATGTGTATGGTGTTGTTCCTCCTGAACCACCCACTGTGATTGATCCTGTGCTATTGCCTTTGCAATCTACATTGGTCGTTGATGTTGCGGATACAGCCAATGCAGTGGGTTGGGTTATAACTACACTTTTGCTATTCGTGCAACCATTTGCATCAACAATAGAAATCGAATAGACACCTACAGAAAGTGAGTTAAAAATTGAATCGTTCACAAACGAACCTGTTCCTATTTTATACTGATACAATTTTGTACCCCCGGTGACATGGACAGTTATTTTGGCATCACTTCCACCGTTACAAGTAACATTTGTTGATGTCAATGAAATTCCTAAAGCTGAGGGCTCAGTAATTTTTACATGAACTGTATCAATACAAAAGTTATTGTCAATCACAGTAAATATTGTAGTACCCACATTCACATTAGCGAATGCCGTTGAAGACTGATAAGTACCAGAACCAGCTTTGTAACTATAACCTGGTGTTCCACCGATACAACTCAATGTAACTGTACCATCATTCAATCCATTACATGTTACATTTGTTTTGGAAGCAACTGCCAAATTCAAGGCGGTCGGCTCAGAAACAGTTATTTGAACAGTATCCGTTTGACCCGCTGAGTCAGTCACTGTTACTACATAAGATGCCGCTGGCAAATTATTAAACTTGGGTGAATATTGAAACGGAGATCCGCCATAGATACTGTAACGGAAACCTGGCATACCGCTGGTTACTTGAACTTCGAATGAACCATCCGTACCGCCCTTACAGTTCACATTCGACTTTGTTTTCAAAGTAGCCACCGGAGGGCCGTATTGATACACCTTGGCATAACCCGTATCCAAGCGTGTAGTTGAAACATATGCAGCCGCTTTATTGGTCAACGTTCCCGTTGTACCGGTAGCCACCTTATATCTCAATTTTAATATTTTGGTGCTATTTGCCGGAACGAATATTGAAACCGCACCCGAAGTAGGGTTTGTATTTCCGCCATCAAACAATAAATTTCCCGTAGCGCCATTGCTAGGTAATGCTGAAAAATCTGCCGCTGTATAATCAGAGGAAGATGCAATATCAATGTAGGTTAATCCTGTTGGCAGAGTATCCACAACCCGATCAACCATCACATCTGCTGCAGAACTATTGGTGAGTGAAATACTATATGTCAATGTATCTCCAACGCTGTAGATGGATTTATTACATGTTTTTGTTACAGAAATCGCATTAGAGCCTGGATTCATTGAAATCCATTTGGCCAATATCACAGGCGTTGAGGTAAGGTTACTTAACGAATCGCCCGTTTTACCTTTTATGTTTGATCCACCTTGTTGGTTCGCCGACAAAGGAACTAACAATGTTGAGTCGCCGAGACCAACAATTTTCCATTTAAATAAAATACTGATGTCGTAATTGGTAGAACCCGACGAATTGAAACCCGCTGTAAAATATAGAAGATCTTCATCACCTGGCACTACACCGATTGAAGATGTCGCTGAAACAACTTTGATTTTCTCTAGTCGCAACAAGTTTGATTTGAACGATACCAATGCACTTGGCGAGAATAGCATATGCTCTCCGCTATTAAAACCTTGATAGGAAAAAGTAACCGTATCCATGATGTAGGCGCCTAAAACACGTAACGAACTTACTTTACTATTCATTGAGCCAGCAGAGGCTGTGGTCAGAATACCTACAACATTAAGTGAAGGCCTGTAACGCTGAAAATTCGTGCTGTTATCTGCCGTAAATCTGACCCCTTTTGTGGTTCCCTTGTCAGCACAATTGGCGTGCGCATAGAAAAATGCTGTCTTTTTCTGTCCTGCTGCCAACTTACCAACATTGTATTTTCCACCAGAAGGACCCAAAATACTCCAACCTAAAGGAACAGAATCTAGCGTAAGACTACCAACATTGATCTCCGCACTGCCCGAATTATAGGCCTCTACGGCAATAAAGTATGCCGTTGGAGCCGCAACACCGCAACTGTTATTGTCTACAGGAAAAATATTCCCGGATTTCAAACTAAATGACAAATTACTGCTGATGGTTTGTGAAATTGCCGAATTGGCTACGAAGCCACTGCACAACAATAATAATGCACTAAATTTCTTGAGTCTATTGTTTATCATAGAGAGTTTTTCAATATTTTAATTGGTCGTTTTGTTTAATTATCACACACCAATGTGGTACAAAAGTAAGGATTGTATCGCGTTTTGGCGTTGTTCTTTGCTTTTAGGAGGTAAATTGTATATTTTTCAATACACTAGACAATTAAAAACCTCGCACAGTTGCCTTAAACACAGAAAAGAAAAAACACCCCCATTTTTCTCTTCAACTTTTTTTCTTTCATCAAGAAAACACTGCCCAAGCGATGATCAAAACCAGCAATCCCGTCATAAAATTAACAACGTCATTACTTACAAATGCAAAACCCTTTTCTGGATAGTTCACATCAACCCCTTCAGGCCTGTCCAATAATTCACCATCAACCGATCGATATTTCGCCTGCAACAAATCGCCCAGAATGCTATCGATAAGAGTACCGATTACTCCAA